>R14__coassemble_297_pt1 | contig 39235 bp, 25 predicted proteins | sample R14__metabat2_low_PE_025 | metagenome-assembled genome bin R14
CGCTCGCGGTGCCCTTCGGGCCCGCTTCGCTGTTTGCGCGGTGTCGCGGCTCTCTCCCGCTTGCGTGGTTGGGACTCTCCCTTGGCGCGCAAAGGCGCTCGCGGTGCCCTTCGGGCCCGCTTCGCTGTTTGCGCGGTGTCGCGGCTCTCTTCCGCTTGCGTGGTTGGGGCTCTCCCTTGGCGCGCAAAGGCGCTCCGCCTTCGGCTCCCCCTTGGCGCGCAGAAGCGCTCCGCCTTCGGCTCCGCTGTTTGCGCGGTGTTGCAGCCCTTCAACCCGGCCCGGGCGAAACGCTCGCCTTTGGCTCGCTGTCGCCCTTTCTTATTCCCCTCGTCCCTGCGGGCTGCAGCTTTGCTGTTCGCGCGGTGTCGCAACTTTGCTCGACCTGGTCCGGCGGATTTGCGGCTTTTGGCCGCTCTCCGCCTGTTTTGCTCTGCTTGTGGTTGTGGGTTTGATTCTCATGGCAAAAATGAGCCATTTTCGATCAAGAAAACCGAGTTGCGAACGATTTCTAGTGGCCATATTCTGGGCTTTGTGACTTTCGGTCGAACATGTGGCGACGTTTTCCCAGTTCACGAAAAACAATGGCTGAATCGGCGGCTTTTAGCTGCTATGAAAATCGTTCGCAACTCGGTTTTCTTTTCGTGAAACCGCTCGTTTTTGCCATGAGCTCCGATTGCGCGGCAGTTCCGCGCATGCGCTCACACGCGCGGAACCGCCAGGCGCTAGGCGATCGGCGAGTAGCCCATCAGGTAGGCGTCCACCTCGTGTGCGGCGCGGCGCGCATCGGCCATCGCGCGCACCACGAGCGAGGCGCCGATCGATGCGTCGCCTGCGGTGAACACGTTTTCGCAGCTTGTAGCGTCGAAGCCTTCGGTTGCGTATTCCTCGGGCCCGCAAAAGCCCGATGCGATCACCAGCATCTCAGCCGCGATCTCCACCTCGCCTTCAGGCGTGTTCAGCGCGATGCGGCAAAGGCGCCCCTCTTCGTCGGCGGTAACCCGCGCCACGGGTGTCTGGAAGCGGCGGATGTCGTGGCCGAACAAGTCCTCGTTTTCCACGTGAGCGTAATCTGTCATTGGCGCGTAGTCGGCAGCGGGGCGGCGGATCAGCTGTATTACGTCGGCCGCGCCTTGGCGCAGCGCGCTTGCGATGCAGTCGTTGGCCGAGTCGCCTGCGCCCACAACGGCTACCACCTTGCCGCGCGCGTCGAAGTGCGCCTCGAGTTGCGCCTCTCCCAATGCATCGCGTGCGATGGCACCCAGGTAGTCGAGCGCGAAGCACACGCCGCTTGCCTCGCCTTCGAAGGCAACCGCGCGCGGCTTTTGCGCGCCGATGGCCATCACTACGGCATCGAAACGGCGGGCAAGCTCGGCAAGCTCAACGTCGCGGCCCACGTCAACGCCGCATTCGAAGGCGATACCTTCTGCGCGCATCAGGTCGATGCGGCGCGCTACCACGCTTTTCGGCAGCTTCATGTTGGGGATGCCGTACACCAAAAGCCCGCCCGGGGTTGCCGCGCGCTCGAACACGGTTACGGCGTGCCCGCGCTGATTGAGCAGCTGAGCTGCAGTAAGGCCCGCGGGCCCCGATCCCACCACGGCCACGGTCATACCGCTTCGATGCACGGGCGGTCGCGCCACCATGTCGCCTGCCGCAAACGCCTGCTCGATGATGAAGCGCTCGTTGGCGTTCACGGTCACGGGTGCCGCCACCTTACCTGCCGAACACGATTTCTCGCACGGGGCGGGGCACACGTAGCCCGTGAATTCGGGGAAGCAATTCGTGCGCAGCAGCCGTTCAAGCGCCATGGGGAGATTCCCCGACCACAGCTGATCGTTCCACTCGGGAATCAGATTGCGCAGCGGGCACCCCACCAGGCGCCCGTTCATCACCAGGCCCGCCTGGCAGAAGGGCACGCCGCAATCCATGCAGCGTCCGGCCTGATCGCGCCGCTCTTCGGGGCTCAGCTCCACGTGGAACCACTCCGAATTCTTCACACGTTCGGCTGCGGGGGCGTCGGTGGCGTCCGCACGCGCATAATCGATGAATCCAGTCGGCTTTCCCATGGCTATTCATCCCTTTCCAAAAACGCCTTTGTGGCCGCCTCATCAGGGCTTAAGCCATGGGCTAGGTTGTCGTTGATCAGTGTGGTCATCTTGCGATAGGCGTGCGGGATAACCTTCTTGAAATCGGCGATGCGCTCATCGAAGTTGGCGAGCATCTCGCGCGCGATTGCCGAACCGGTCAGGCGCGCGTGCTCGTCGATGAGCTGCCACACGGCCAGGATGTCTTCCGATTCGGCGAGCTGCTCGATGGCGACGAGTTCCTTGTTGGTGTAGCGGTACAGCTCGTGGTCGGCGTCGTACACATAGGCCACGCCGCCCGACATGCCCGCGGCGAAGTTGCGGCCGGTCGACCCTAAGATCACCACGCAGCCGCCGGTCATGTATTCACAGCCGTGATCGCCCACGCCTTCGACGACCGCCGTTGCGCCCGAGTTGCGCACGCAGAAGCGCTCGCCTGCGCGCCCGGAAATGAACGCGCGCCCGCTCGTGGCGCCGTACAGTGCGACGTTGCCGATAATCACGTTGTCTTCGCTGCGCCGCTTGACGCTCGCGTGCGGATACGTGATCAGCTCGCCGCCCGAAAGGCCCTTGCCGAAGTAATCGTTGCTGTCGCCCTCAAGCTCGAGGGTAAGGCCGCGCGGGATAAAGGCGCCAAAGCTCTGACCTGCGCCGCCCGTGAATTTGAAGTGATAGGAATCGGGCGCGAGCGAGCATCCGAACCGACGCGTCAGCTCGGCGCCGAAAAGCGTGCCCGCCGCGCGATCGGTGCTGCTGATGGGGAATTGCGCGATGCGGCCATCGCTGGCGCTTGCGGCGCTTGCAACGCTGGCAGTTTCAGCGGCGCTCGCAGTGGCCTTCTTGCCACTCTTCTTCTTGGTCGCTTTAGCCGGCTTGGCGGGCTTGGCGTCGAGCAGGGGCAACAGGCAGCGCGCGTCAAGCGTTTCTTCCAGCTTGAAATCGAAGGTGTCGTCCGCGTTGTAAAGCACGGGGTGGCCCGGGTGCTCAGTGAGGATGCGGCTCACGTCGACCATGCGCGCACGGTCGTCCGCGCGTTCGGTGGCGACGCGCAGGTAATCGGTGTGCCCGATGAGCTCGTCAACCGATCGCAGGCCGAGCGCCGCCAGTATTTCGCGCAGCTCTTCGGCCACGAAGAGCATGAAGTTTTCCACGTGTTCGGGCTTGCCGCAGAAGTTGCAGCGCAGCTCGGGGTTTTGCGTGGCGATGCCCGCGGGGCAGGTGTCTAAGTTGCACACGCGCATCATGTCGCAGCCCATGGCCACAAGCGGCGCGGTCGCGAAGCCGAACTCCTCGGCGCCGAGTGCGGCGGCGATAGCCACGTCGCGCCCGCACATCAGCTTACCGTCGGCTTCGATGCGCACGTGGCTGCGCAGGCCGTTTTGGATGAGCGTCTGGTGCACCTCGGCCACGCCGAGCTCCCAAGGCAGACCCGCACCTGCAATCGAGGATCGCGGCGCCGCGCCTGTGCCGCCGTCGTAGCCGCTTACGAGCACGATTTCCGCACCCGCTTTGGCCACGCCCGCGGCGATGGTGCCCACGCCCGCCTCGCTTACCAGCTTCACGGCGATGGCGGCGTTTTTGTTGGCGTTCTTCAGGTCGTAGATGAGCTCGGCCAGGTCTTCGATGGAATAGATGTCGTGGTGCGGCGGCGGGCTGATCAGGCTTACGCCCGGAGTGGAGTAACGCGTTTTCGCGATCCACGGCCACACCTTTCCGCCGGGCAAGTGGCCGCCTTCGCCGGGCTTTGCGCCCTGGGCCATCTTGATCTGAATCTCCTGCGCGGAAACCAGGTATTCGCTCGTCACGCCGAAGCGGCCGCTCGCCACCTGTTTGATGGCGCTGTTGCGATCGGTGCCCAAGCGCTCGGGCGCTTCGCCGCCTTCGCCGGAATTGCTCTTGCCGCCTAAATGGTTCATCGCGATGGCCAGGCATTCGTGCGCTTCCTGGCTGATCGATCCGTACGACATGGCGCCGGTTTTGAAGCGCTTGACGATGCTCGCCGCCGGCTCAACTTCGTCGATCGGCACGGGCGTGCGCCCCTCAAAGTCGAACTCCATCAGCCCGCGCAGATTATGGTCCTGAGCGGTTTGGCTCAAGATGTCCGAATACTGTTTGAACTTCTCGTAGTCGCCCTCGCGCGCCGCCGCCTGCAGAAGCAGGATGGTGCGCGGGTTGTACAGGTGGCTTTCGGCGCCTTCTGAGCTGCGCATCTTGTGCGCGCCCACGCTTGTGAGCGACAAATCTTCGGGCAGGCCCATCGGGTCGAATGCCGCGGCATGGCGCGAGCTCACGAGCTCGGCGATCTGCGCGAGGCCGATGCCCCCGATGCGGCTCACCGTGTTGGTGAAGTAGGGGGTGACCACGTCTTCGGCGAGGCCCAGAATCTCGAAGATCTGCGCGCTTTGGTACGACTGCAAAGCGGAGATGCCCATCTTGGCGGAAATCTTCACTACGCCGCCGAGCACGGCGTTGTTGTACGCCTGAACGGCCACGTAGCGGTCGCGGTCGAGCGCGTCGGTTTCGATCAGGTCGCGGATGCATTGGTGGGCCAGATACGGGCAGATGGCGCGCGCGCCGTAGCCGAGCAGCGTGGCGAAATGGTGCACGCTTGTGGGCTCGGCGCTTTCGAGCACGACCGACACCGCGGTGCGCTTCTTGGTGCGCACGAGGTATTGCTCCACGGCGCTCACGGCCAAGAGCGAGGGGATCGCCACATGGTTTTCGTCGACGCCGCGATCCGACAGAATGATGATGTTGGCCCCGTTGTGATAGGCCTTCTCGATGTTTAGGAACAGGCGGTCCAACACGACGTCCAAGTGCGTGTTTTCGTAGTAAAGCAGGCTTATGACCTGCGATTTCAGGTGCGGCGTGTCTAGCATCTTGATTTTCTCGAGCTCGAGTTCGGTAAGAATCGGCGAATCGATTTGCAGCAGGCTGCAGTTTTCGGCGCAATCGGTGAGCAGGTTGCCGTCGGACCCTACGTACACGGTGGTGTCGGTGACGATCTGCTCGCGCACGGAATCGATCGGCGGGTTTGTGACCTGCGCGAACATCTGCTTGAAGTAGTCGAACAGCGGGCGGTTGCCGCTGTCGAGCACCGCGAGCGGCGTGTCGACGCCCATCGCCGCCGTCGGCTCGCTGCCCGTTGCGGCCATGGGGCGGATCACGTTGTAGATGTCCTCGTAGGTGTAGCCGAACGCCTTGTACAAGCGTTTGAGCTCGTCGCGCGTGTAATTGCGCACGCGCTTCTTCGGCGTGGGCAGCGCATCGAGCTTCACCAGCTGGCAGTCGAGCCATTCGCCATAGGGGTGCTCGGCCGCGTAGGCGCCCTTCACGGCCGCGTCGTTCTTCAGCTCGCCGGTACGCGTGTCCACCACGAGCATGCGACCTGGTTCAAGGCGCGATTTCGTCACGATCGACGTGTCGGGAATGTCGAGTACGCCTACTTCTGAGGACAGGATAAGACGGTCGTCGTCGGTGACGTAGTAACGGCAGGGGCGCAGGCCGTTGCGGTCGAGCGCCGCGCCCATCACTTCGCCGTCGGTGAACAGCAGCGCCGCGGGGCCGTCCCACGGTTCCATCATCGAGGCGTAATAGTGATACATGTCGCGCACGTCGGCGGGGGTGTTGCTGTTCTTGCTCCACGGCTCGGGCACGAGCATCATCACGGCCTTGGGCAGCTCGATGCCGGAATACATCAGGAACTCGAGCGTGTTATCGAGCATGGCCGAATCGCTGCCGGCCGCGTTGACCACGGGCATCACGCAGTCCATGTCGTTGGCGAAATAGGGCGTCGACATGGTTTCCTCGCGCGCGTTCATGCGGTCGAGGTTGCCGCGGATGGTGTTGATTTCGCCGTTGTGGAGCAGCACGCGATTGGGGTGCGCGCGCTCCCAGCTGGGGTTCGTGTTGGTGGAAAAGCGCGAGTGCACCATGGCGATGGCGCTCATTGTGCGATCGTCTTGCAAGTCGAGATAGAACTTGCGCAGCTGGCCGACTAAAAACATGCCCTTGTACACGATGGTGCGGCTGGAGAGACTTGCGACATAGGTGTCTTCCGCCGACTGCTCGAATTCGCGGCGCACCAGGTAGAGCGCGCGATCGAAGTCGACGCCTGCGGCCACGTCGGCAGGGCGCGCGATGAACGCCTGCCAGATGGCGGGCATGGCGTCGAGCGCCTTCTGCCCGAGCACGGTCGGGTCGGTGGGCACTTTGCGCCAGCAGATGAAGCGCATGCCGCGCTTGGCGACGATCACTTCGAGCGCGTGCATGCGCAGGCGCTGCGTCATGGTGTCTTGCGGGAAAAAGAACATGCCCACGCCGAAATCGCCCGCCGCGCCGAGCGGGCCTGCGCCGGCTTTGCGGCCTTCGATCAGGCCTTCTTCAACAACCACGGCGTTGAACAGCTTATCGGGCACTTGCAAAATGATGCCGACGCCGTCGCCGGTTTCGCCCGAGGCATCCTTGCCCGCGCGATGTTCGAGCTTTTCGACGATGCTTAAGGCATCGCTTACGCATGCGTGGCTTTTCACGCCTTTGATCTGCACCACGCCGCCGATGCCGCACGAATCGTGTTCGAACGCGGGGCTGTACAGGGTTTTCTGGTCGCTGGTCTCGCTCATGGCACACTCCTTCACTCTAAACGGTATGAGTTTAGATGTGCATGGTTGCGGCTTTATTACGCCGGCGTTTCGAGTGTGTTAAGAAGCGCGCAGGGTTGGTGCGGCGCGCGGCCGGCGAACCCTTGCGCGCGGGGTTGGTGCGGCGCGCGGCCGGCGAGCCCTTGCGAGCGGCCGCCTTGCGCGCGGTTACAGCTCGATGCTTCCCTCGAAGCGGTCCTTGCGCGTGTCGCTTGGCGGTTCAACCGGGTAACTCCCGTCAAAACAGGCGGTGCAGTAGCCGTTTTCGGGGCAGTCGCCGAGAAGGCGCGTGACGCCGTCGACGCTCAAGTAGCCCAAGCTGTCCGCGCCGATGATCTGGGCGATTTCCTCGTCGGTGCGGCCGACCGCGATCAAATTCTCGCGCGAATCGATGTCGGTGCCGTAATAGCACGGATTCAGGAAGTGCGGCGCGGAGATGCGCATGTGGATTTCCTTCGCGCCTGCCGCACGCAGCATCGACACGATGGTTTTGCAGGTGGTGCCGCGCACGATGGAGTCGTCGATGAGCACGATGCGCTTGCCGGCGACGACATCGGCGATAGGGTTGAGCTTCTGGCGCACCTTGTGTTCGCGATTGGCTTGGCCGGGCGCGATGAACGTGCGCGCGATGTACTTGTTTTTGGTGAAGCCGATTTCGTAGGGCAGCCCCGATTCGCGTGCGTAGCCGAGTGCGGCGTCAAGCCCCGAGTCGGGCACGCCCATGACCAGGTCGGCGTCGACGGGGTGCTCGCGGGCGAGCAAGCGGCCGGCGTGCACGCGGGCGCTGTGGATCGACGTGTTGTCGATCACGGAATCGGGCCGCGCGAAATACACGGCTTCGAACACGCAGAGCGTGCGCGGCCGCGTGCCGCAGTGGTCAGTCATGCTGCGCACGCCGTCGCGGTCGAACACGACGATTTCGCCGGGCTCGATTTCGCGCACGTAAGCGGCTCCGAGCGCATCGAGCGCGCAGCTTTCGCTTGCCACCACGTAGCCGCCGTCGGGCAGCGTGCCGAAGCATAGCGGGCGAAACCCGTTCTTGTCGCGCAGCGCCACCAGCTTGGTGGGGGACATCAGCACGAGCGAGTAGGCGCCTTCGATGCGGTCCATCGCGCGTGAGGCGGCTGCTTCGATGGAAGGCGCGCTCAAGCGTTCCTTCGTGATGATGTAGGCGATCACCTCGGTGTCGGCGGTGGTGTGGAAGATCGATCCGGCAAGCTCGAGCTCGGTGCGCAGCTCAAGGGCGTTCGTTAAGTTGCCGTTGTGTGCAAGGGCCATGTGCCCTTTCATGTGGTTTACGACGATGGGCTGCACGTTGCACATCTCGTTGCCGCCCGTGGTGCCGTAGCGCACGTGTCCGACGGCGATCGATCCGCTGCCGAGTCGCTCGAGGATCTCCGGCGAAAACACGTCATTCACGAGGCCGATGTCCTTGTGCGATCGAAACAGGCCGTCTTTGTTGACCACGATGCCGCATGATTCTTGGCCGCGGTGCTGAAGCGCGCAAAGCCCCGCGCTCATCTGGTAGGCGAGCGGGGTTTCGGTGGGGCTGTAGATTCCAAGGACGCCGCATTCTTCGTGAACAGTTGCCATGATGCTTCTTTCAATCAGGCCCTGAACAGGGCTTTTATAAACTTTTGCGAATCAATTTCAAATCGGCTTTAAAACGCCGAAAGCGCGCCAAGGGGGGGAGCCTTGGCGCGCGGTGGATGGGGGCGTAGGTTACGCGTAGAACAGAATCTCGTTGTAGGAGGGCACGGGCCAGTCGCTCGACGGAACCAGAATCTCCAGCGCATCGACTTCGGCGCGGACCGCATCCATCAGCGGCACGAGCTCGTGGGCGTATGCGTTTGCCTGCTCCTGAACGTCTTCGATCTGCGTGATCTCGGCGTGCTTCGCGGCGAGCGCCTCGTAGGTTGCCTGCACGGCATCGAGCCCGGTTTGGAAGCGATCGAGCATCTTTTCCTGCGTGGCGGTGTTCAGGTTTGGCGCCGCGGTCTTTACATCGGTGATGTGGCGCGCGGTCTTGGCTGCGAAGGCGCTGATGGCGGGCAGGTACATGCGGCGAAGCATGCGGCGCATGGTGCGGCATTCGATGTTGATCAGCTTGCAGTACTTCTCGAGCTTCACTTCGTAGCGGCAGCGTACTTCGGGCTCGGTCAGCACGTTGAACTGCTCGAACAAGGCGATGCTTTCCGGCGCGATGAAGCAGGGCAGAGCGTCTGCCGTGGTCTTGTTGTTGGCCAGGCCGCGCTTCTCGGCTTCGGCTTCCCATGCGGCAGCGTAGCCGTCGCCGTTGAAGATGATGCGCTGGTGGTCGGCGAGCGTCTTCTTCACGTAATCGAACGCGGCGAGCTCGAATTCTTCGCCGGTCTTGCCTTCCATCGCATCGGCGAATTCGGCCAAACTCTTGGCCATGGCGGTGTTGAGCACCATGTTTGCATCGGACAGATTCACGGCGGAACCCGGCATGCGGAACTCGAACTTGTTGCCCGTGAACGCGAAGGGGCTGGTGCGGTTGCGGTCGGTGGAGTCCTTGGTGAAGTTCGGCAGCACGTCGACGCCCAAGTCCATGATGGTCTTCTTGGCGCCCTCGTATTCGTGGTCGGTGATGAGCGCATCGACGATGGCGCCGAGCTCATCGCCCAAGAAGATCGAGATGATCGCGGGCGGCGCCTCGTTGGCGCCCAAGCGATGGTCGTTGCCCGCGCTCGCGACGCTCATGCGCAGCAGCTCCTGGTAGTCGTCGACCGCCTGGATAACGCCCGCCAAGAACACGAGGAAGCGCAGGTTCTCGGAGGGGTTGTCGCCCGGGTCGAGCAGGTTCTTGTTGCCCGCGGAAAGCGACCAGTTGTTGTGCTTGCCGGATCCGTTGATGCCCTCGAACGGCTTTTCGTGCTGCAGACACACGAGGCCGTAGTGGCTCGCGATCAGCTTCATCTTTTCCATGGTGAGCAGGTTTTCGTCGATGGCGCGGTTGGCATCGGCGAAGATCGGCGCGAGCTCGTGCTGGGCGGGGGCGACTTCGTTGTGCTTGGTCTTAGCGGAAACGCCGAGCGCCCACAGCTCGTCGTCGAGTTCCTTCATGAACTCGTTCACGGTCGGGCGGATGGCGCCGAAGTAATGCTCCTCGAGCTCCTGACCCTTGCAGGGGCTGTAGCCGAAGAGCGTGCGGCCCGTGAGCTTCAAGTCCATACGCTTGTCGTACATTTCTTCGGAGATGAGGAAGTATTCCTGCTCCGCGCCAACGGTGGCGGTGATGCGCGCGGGCTTCTCACCGAAGAGCTCGAGCACGCGGTTGGCCTGTTCATCGATTGCCTTCATCGAGCGCAGGAGCGGCGTTTTCTTGTCGAGCGCTTCGCCCGTGTAGCTGCAGAACGCGGTGGGGATGCAGAGCACTTCGTCCTTGATGAACGCGTACGAGGTGGGGTCCCATGCCGTGTAGCCGCGGGCCTCGAAGGTGGCGCGCAGGCCGCCCGAGGGGAAGCTCGACGCGTCGGGTTCGCCCTGGATGAGCTCCTTGCCGGAGAAGGTCATGATGGCGCTGCCGTCGTCCTGCGGGTTCACGAAGCCGTCGTGCTTTTCGGATGTGATGCCGGAAAGCGGTTGGAACCAGTGCGTGTAATGCGTGGCGCCGTGCTCGATGGCCCATTCCTTCATGGCGTGCGCGACAACGTTGGCAACTTCGATGTTCAAAGGCTCGCCGCCCTTGATGGTCTTCATCAGCTGCTTGTACGTGTCCTTGGGAAGTTTTTCCTTCATGGTGTGGTCGTTGAAGACCATCGATCCGTAGATTTCAGGGACGTTGCTCATGCGTGATCTCCTTGTCTGTAACCGGGTGGATGCTCGGACGCATCTGCCTTATGCGCTCAACAGTAGGAGCGGTTTGTTTCGGCGAGTTTTCCGAAACAAACCTGAAGCAAAGCGTTTACACAATCGAAACGAAACGGTTCGCACGCGCTTCCGCCAATTGTTTTTTTATTTTGGTGTTTTCGCGGGGGGCGGGGGGTTGGCGCCCCCTTCACACGCCCCGCCGCCCCAACCCCCCCCCAACCCGCCGCCGCGCGCGAAAATCTAAAAAGGAAATTGTTGAATCGGACTGCTCAGGGAGGGGAGTCCTGGTTGCCGGCTTTTCCTCGGCGCGCGAAGGCGCTCGCGACGCCCTTCGGGCCCGCTTCGCTGTTCGCGCGGTGTTGCGGCTTCGTCCCGCTTGCGGTCCCGCTCGCCGGCTCCCCCTCGGCGCGCAAAAACGCGGCTTTTGGCCGCTGTTTGCGCGGTGTTGCAGCCCTTCAACCCGGCCCGGCGGAGGCGCTTTGCTCGCGGCCCTGCGGTCCGCGGCTTCGCTGTCCGCCTAGGCTGTCGTGCTTGCGGTTGTGCGGGCTTATCGCCCGCACACGTGCGGCGTTCCCTTAGTAGAGGTCGACCGTGTGTACGCCTTCGATGGCGAGGCTCTGTTCGCGCGCGATAGCGAGCACGCTTTCGGCCTGGTCGGGCAGGCAGCTCCAGCACGTGCCGCAGCCTGCGTGCACGGCAGACGGCACGGGGATGGCGCGCCCCGCTATGCCGAGTTCGCGCGCAGATGCTTCGAAAGCCGCGGCGGCCGCGGTGGTGGGGAAGGTGATAATCGTGTGTGGGGTTTTTACGCGCGCAGCCATGCTAGCTCTCCGCTGCTATCTGCGCGATATCGGCCACGGCGGCCGCGAGCGCCGCCGCATCTTGCTCGGTGTTGAAGTAGCCGAAGCTCGCGCGCACGGCTCCGCGCTCGCTTGTGCCAAGTGCGCGGTGCATGAGCGGCGCGCAATGAGCGCCTGCGCGCGTGGCGATCCCGTAGTCGCGCGCCAGCAAGTCTGCTACCTCGGCTGAGTCGAGTTCGCCCACGTTGAACGCGATGATGCTCGAGTTCGGCGCATCTTCGGCGCGACCGTACAGCGTGACGCCTTCGATTGCCGCCAGTTGCGTGCGGCATGCAGCTGCCAGTGCATGGGTGCGCGCGCCGATCGCTTTGGGGCCTCCCTGCGCTTCGATGAACGCGACGCCCGCCGCAAGCCCCGCGATTCCGTGGGCGTTAATCGTGCCCGCTTCCAAGCTGTCGGGCATGGTGGCGGGGTGTGTGCGGTCGTAGCTGCGAATGCCGGTTCCGCCCACCTTGAAGGGCGCGACTTCGACGCCTTCCGCCACGCACAAGCCGCCCGTGCCTTGCGGGCCGTACAACCCCTTGTGGCCGGTGAAACACAACACGTCGATGTCTGCCGCAGTCATGTCGATCGGCACAGAGCCCGCCGTCTGAGCCGTGTCTACGATGCAGAGCGCTCCGTGCGCATGGCAGATGCGCGCCAGCGCCGCCACATCGTAGAGCGTGCCTGTGAGGTTCGATGCGTGCGTGACGACTGCCGCGCGCGTATTCGGCTGGAAGGCGGCCTCGAACGCGTCGAGGTCAAGCGTGCCATCCGCTGCGATTTCCACGATGGAAAGCCCCATGCCGCACGTGTCGTGCTTGCGGTAGAGCGGCCGCAACACCGAGTTGTGCGAGGCGGCCGTGGTCACGGCGTGGTCGCTTGGGCCGAGCAGCCCCTCGATTGCGATGTTGAGCGCTTCGGTCGCGTTGGCCGAAAACGCCACGCGCGTCGCCGATGGTGCGCCGAGCAAGCGCGCCACCGCTTCGCGTGCGCGATGCACAGCGCAGCCGGCGTCGAGCGCGGCTTCATGCGCCCCGCGTCCCACGTTGCCGAAACCTTCGATGGCGGCCGCAACGGTCTGGGCCACCTCGGGCGGCTTTGGGCAGGTGGTTGCTGCGTTGTCGAGATAGATCATCGGGGCTCCTTGGGGTTGGGCGGGCTAGGCGAGCCGGCGGGCTGGCGGCTGGTGTGCCAGCGATCGGCAGCCAGCGCGGCGATCGGCGGCCGCCACGCTGGCCGCGGCTCGTTACGGGCGGATGATGGTACCCGCGTTCATCTGCGTTTCGACAATCACGTACATGTTGGTCACCTCGCCGACGGCGAGTTTTTCAGTCAGCTCGTAATGCGCCAGGCACGCGCCGCACGACTGCACGGTCACGCCGGCATCCACGAGCGCCTGCAGGTCCGCGATGCAAGAGCTTCCCTCGCAGGTCAGCTTCACGCCGCCGTTGTAAAACAGCACGGCATCGGGCAGCACGTCTTGCTGGGTTAGCGCAAAAACGAAGCCCTTAATCAGGCTTGCGCCAAGCACATCGTCGCCGCCGCCCATCACGTTCGAGGAAACCACCACGACGGTCGGCTTTACCGCAGCGGCTTCGGCGGTCTGCGAGGCATCGCCGCCGCAAAGCGCGTCTTCGCCCGCCACGATGAGCACACGGTACTTGTTGTCAGCCAGTTTTTCGCTTGTTGACGTGCAGTTTTTCTTTTTCGCGAGGTTCCCCAAGTTGGTCACGGCGGTCTCGTTGTCAACAAGCACCTCGAGCGTGCCGGTTCCCATAACGTCAAGCGCCTTTTTTGCCTTCACAACGGGCAACGGGCACTTATCTCCCAAAGCATCTACGGTCATATCCATGGTGATCGTCTCTTCTTTCCTGTTGAAATGCGCATATGTTATCAGGCGCTCGAATCGAGCGCCGAATGTTGTGGCAGCGCGGGGCAGAAGGTGCGCAGTGCCGTGAAACGCTGGTGCGGGCGTGTGCAGAATGCCGCGCTTGCAGAGGGCGCGACGTGCCCGCAATTGCGGCAATTATAGCGTTTTTTTGCGCCCGCGTCCTTTTGTGGTGGGGCCTTTTTATATGACGTGATTCAAAATCGTTCGTAATTCACTAAATAATGGAGATAAATCAAAATAATGTCGAAATCCAGATAATTACGAACGATTTTAAAAGCCGAACATTCGAAACGCCTCATCGAGTTCAGCTTTGAGCCGCCGTTGGGCATTATGGAACTCCGCGCTGCTGGGAAACTTGCTTCGAGCGGTTTTTCGCGCATATCGCTTTTTGTATGCGTGCAGCTTGGTTTCTATTTGTCGCGCCACGCGGTTGAAGGCGGTCAAATCATTTATTTGACCTGCCGTTATGGTGAAAATAGGCACGCCTATCGAGGTCAGGTCGTTGTCACGGAGCGCATCTGCCTCTAGCGCGTCAAGCGTACCGTGCTCGGCGGCGCCCTTGTACTCAACGCCCACGTTCTGCTCGGGCCAATACAAATCGACGTAGCGGGATCTTCTGGTCGACGGGATGCCCAGCTTGTAATTCATCTCCGGAGCCCCAAAGGCGCACCCGCCGCGCTCGATTTCAAACCCAAGCCGTATGGCGCATTCGATTTCCATGGGGCTGGCGGCTTTGCAAATGGCAAGCGGTAAGAGTTTCTCGATGCGTTGCATCCCCTTGGGCGTTTTGGCGCAGTCCGATTTGCATCGTGCGATGAACGCCGCGACTTTCTCGGGACTCGAAACGCTTCTGCGAGGTGTAAGCTCGCCGGTTTCCCGCGATTTCGAGAAGACGCCGAAAAGAAGGCTCATGAGCACAATAAGCTGTAAGTCGGTAAGATCTTTTGCGACTTGAGCCAGGGCCAGTTCAGGCAAGGCGCAGAAAAGCCCAGGTGAGACTTGAAAGCAGGTGTCTCCCGAGAACCCCATTGGCGCAATCAGGCATTTCAAGCGCGCGGAATTGCGCCTGCTTTTATCAGAGGGCACCATTACCGTGAGCGGCGTGTTGGTGGAGAGCTGCTGCGCGAGTTGCTGGCTTTCTTTCTTGGAGATGCATGGCGGGTCGACGACGGAGGCCAAAAGGGGAGTGTAATCGATGGAATCAGGAAGGTAAGCCATGAAATTGTTGTTTGACCTGGTGATATATAAAGAGGTTTCGAAGTCCTCATCTAGTTGCTTTACTTGAGGCGAGAGCAAAAATGCAAGGGCATCGCGCCCTGCGAGCACGACATTTTCCATGCGGCATCCTCCTCAAAGCTGAAAAATCGTTCGTAATCATTCAATAATGATATATAAATCAAATTAATATAAAAATATTAATGATTACGAACGATTTTTTCAAGAAACACATTGGATTGCATAAAATCGCCCCCCATTTCTTGAGTAAAGAAATGGGGGGCGATTCGTATGAATGGCTTTTTATGTGCCTGCTTGCTGCGGTAAGGCGCTCGTCAAACAGCAGGCGGCTGGCCGGCGGCCGGTGGCCTGCGGCCTGCGGCTTGCGGGCTACAGCCCGCAAGCAAGCGCCGCTTGCTACATCAGCGCGAGCGCGGCATCGATGCGCGCGAGCACGTCGGCGCGCTCCATCAGCTCGATGCTCTCGAACAACGGCGGCGACACCATGTTGCCGCACACGGCCACGCGCACGGGCTGGAACAGGTTTTTGAGCTTGATATCAAGCTGCTCACCTAATGCGCGGCAGGTGTCCTGCAGCGGGTCGCATGCCCATTCGATGCTCTCATCGGCCAAAACGCCGCGGCACGCCTCGAGCGCCTCGCGCGGACGCGCGCTTTCTTTGCGCAGCACCTTATTCACGCTCTTCTCGTCAAAGCGCGCGTTCGGGCCCCAGAACAGAAACGCGAGCTTCTCCGGAACCTGATCCATGCGCGTTAAACGCTCTGCCACCAGCGGATACAGCTTTTCCAGCCAGGCGGCGTTGGCACCGCTTTCCACGAAGTCGCGCGCCTCAACTGCTACGGCGGCCGGAATGGCGATCGGCTCGGGCTGCGGGGCGTTCGGGTCGGAAGGGTTGGCGGTGGGCACCACGGTCGCGCCCTCGATAGCGCGGCCCTGTGCGATAGCCTGGGCGATCCAGGGCTTGGCGGCCTCGACCCAAGCGGCGGCGCCCATCTCGCGGATGTAAACGCCGTTCATCCAGTCGAGCTTGGTTTCATCGAACACGGCATCCTTTTTGGTGATGCGGTCCAGGTCGAAGCACGAGCACAGCTCGTCGCGCGACAAAATGGTGGTCTCGCCGTCTTTTGACCAGCCGAGGAGCGCCAGGAAATTCACCATGGCATCGGGCAGATAGCCGCGGTCGCGGTATTCCTCCACCGACGTCGCGCCGTGGCGCTTGGACAGCTTGTGACCGTCGGCGCCTAAGATCATCGACAAGTGCGCGAACTGGGGGACCTCCAAGCCGAGCGCCTCGTAGATGAGAATCTGGCGCGGCGTGTTGGACAGATGGTCGTCGCCACGCACGACGTGCGTGATGCCCATGTTCGCATCGTCGCAGACCACGGCGAAGTTGTACGTGGGGCTGCCGTCGGTGCGCACCAAAATCATGTCGTCCATAACGTCGGCGGGGAAGCTCATGTGGCCGTACACGGCGTCGTCGAATTCGATGGGGCCGTGATTATCGGGCACGGCCAAGCGCCACACATGCGGCTCGCCGGCATCGATGCGCGCCTGCGCCTCCGCTGGGTCGATCCCGCGGCAGGTGCGGTCGTAGCCGGAATACCCGCCCTCCGACTCCTCGGCTGCGGCGCGCTTGGCATCGAGTTCCTCCTTGGTGCAGAAGCACGGATACACGGCGCCCGCGGCCTTCAGCTGCTCGAGCGCGGCGGCGTAGGTGTCCATGCGCTCGGTCTGGAAGTACGGCCCGCACGGCCCGCCGACCTCGGGGCCCTCGTCCCAGTCGAGTCCAAGCCAGCGCATGGCATCCACGATCACGCGCACGTTTTCCTCGGTGGAGCGCTCAGGGTCGGTGTCCTCGATGCGCAGGATGAAGTCGCCGCCCTTGGCGCGGGCGAAAGCCCAGTTGAAGATCGCCGTGCGCGCGCCGCCGATGTGCAGGCGGCCGGTCGGAGAAGGTGCAAAGCGCACACGCACGCGCTTGGTTGCGGAATCGGTCATAGTGCAGGTTCCTCTTTCGTAATAGGTTGGTTCATGCTGGCCTCGGGCGAGGCCTTGGCCCGCCTGCGCGCGCGGCGCACGAGCCAGCTTCCGATAAGTATTGACAGTATAGATGCGATGATGCTCGTGACAAGCCATACGGCGCCCATCCCCATCCAAAAACTTTCGGGGAGCGCGCAAATCAAGAGCGAATCGGCTGAAAACGTCCAGTTGCCCACCTGCGCGAAAAACACTTGGTGGAAGGTGCGGAACAGGCTGTAGAAATCAACGGCGGCCCATATGCCCGCAATCGCGAAGAGCGCGATAACGATGCTGCCCGCCACGATGAGCACGCGCCCGACGCCGCGGCTTTTGGCGCGCACGCCAACCGCTATCAGGCAAGCGAGGCACACCACGAACACGCCGCCCACCACGACGTAGCCTGTTTGCGCCAGCGAGTAGCAGTCGTCCAGGTGCGAAATCATGTCCGCGTCGTACACGTACACGTCGGACGCGCTCGCAAAGGCTTGCTCGATGGCCGCGGTGTCGTCGCGGTTCACGTCGGCAAGGTCGGGCGCGTTTTTCGCGGCGGCAAGGCCGGCGCTTGCCCGCCGTGCGGCGGCGTCGACGTTCGCGTCGTAGATAGCCTGCAGAAGCACCTGCTTATCGTGGTTGCCGAACGAGTAATCGCGCGTGGCATTGGCGACGCCCACCACGTTCGCGTGCGAAAACGTGGTCGCGGCGTTCTCTGCGGAGAAGGCGTTCGCGAGCAGCGCCGTGGCAGGCGGAGCCGCGCAGGTGAAAAATCCGCTCGCGAAGAGCAGCACCGCGAGTGCCAGCGTGCCTATCGCGCCGGCTATGCGTTGTGCGATTCCCATGTGCCCGAATTTCGCCGCGCGCCTAGTCGAGGTCGCAATCAACCCAGATGGTGGCGGCGGTCATGCCCTGCATGTCCTTGGAGATCGTGGGTAGCGGCCCTAAACGGCTGAACACGCCCTGGAATTCGCCGTCGTACAAGTACAGCCCGTTCAGGTTGTTGTAGCGCACCGGCTCGCGCGAAACGTCCTCGTCGGCCAAATCCTCGATGCCGGTGTCGGGCGCGAGCGTGTCGGTCTTGAAGGGGCGAATGTAGGTTTGCGCGATAAACGGATCGCCCGCGCGGCCGTTCGCGAAATGCACCAGCAGGCTTTCCCATTCCTCCTGGCTCACGTAGCTGCCGGCATACACGTTGTCGGCGCCGTAATGGTCGGTCGGCTTGATGATCCAGTCGTCCTTGTTCAGAAGCAGGCGGTTCATGTCAACCTCTTCGGTGTCCAAAAACGCGGTGAAGGGCACGGTCCGCTCGATGAAGGCGTTTTCCTCGTCGGTCAAAAACGCCTTGGTGGCCGGGTTGAACAGCGCCTTGAAGATCTGCTTGTCGTGCACGATATGGCCAGCGAAACTGCCGATGAGCGCAACTTTTTCGGCGCGCACGGCGTTGATGAGCCCCTGGGATTCGTCCCAGAACTCGATAACGTCGTTGGTGACGCTGCGGCGCCAGATGGCGTTGATTTCCGTGCCGTTCGCATCGCGCAGCACCTCGCCGTCGAAGGTGAGGTCGCGCACGTCGGCCACAACGCAGTTGTGGCCGTTTTCCTTGAACAAGTCGGCGAACAGGTAGAATTCGTCCACCACGCCGTGATCGAGGTAGTCGCAGATCGCGAACGTGGGCGATTCCACCTTGTGCTCGTAGGTGTTGTAGATGCCGATGAACTTTTTCACCCAGGCGTCGAACAAGTCGCAGCCGGCTGTTTGGTGACGGCGGGCGAATTCCTTGTACGTTTCGGTGAGCTGCACCGACGACATGATTTCGCGGTTTTCGTTCATGCCCGACGACCCATCGGCGTTGAATTCGCAGAACTTCACCTCGAGCGTGTCCTCGTTCAGGAACGTGTCGACGCGCGCGAACGGCAGAATGGAATCGTAGCCGCGGGGGAGCAGGATAAGTTCCTCTAAGCGCGGGTCGAAGTCGTAAATCTTGCGATATTCAGGGTCGTCCAAATAGCGCTGGATCACCTTGCACAGAATGCGATGGGCCGTTTCGGAAGTCGTTTTCATCGCTTCATAGGAGGCGCGGTCGAACAGGCGCGGAACGAAAGACGAATCAACCACCACGTGATGTACGATGGCGGTGGAATTTTTCATGTAGTCGTGCGCGGCGCGGCGCCCGGCGATGTCGCCATCAAGGCTTTCGGCGATATCGAAGTATTCTTGTGTGAATTTGGCGTTTTCGGTCATGGCGAAACCCCTCCAATCAATCGTGAGATCAAGTCTATCACGCGCATGTGAAGCGCCCGTTGTGCGCCTGTTCTTTTTGCATGGTTTTTACGAGTGTTTCAGACATGCTCTGTTTTTTGACCGCTTGGTCAGTTATAGTGATTTGCGAACATGCGAATCGATTGCTGAGCACGGAATTTTCAATGAGATACGCCGCTTGGAATAGGGGCATTATTTTGTTGCGCTCGCCGTGCGTTAGTAATATCATTTGCCTTTAGTGCAAACAGTTCGGCGCGCTCGGGATGGGGGTTCGCTGAAGATGTTAGGAGTATGCGGATATGGCCGATCAGAACAACGGCGATCTTGAAGAATGGACTATGAAAACGCTTGAGGATGTTGTTAAGCCCAATGCGTTGACCACGGCGGCAAAGCGTACGGCTTTGTATAAAGTCATCGACTACGTGATGGCCGACCCGGAAAAGAACGTCGATAAGATCTTGAACATGGTTGACAAGGTGGTTCCCAAAACCATCTTCACCAATCAGCGCAAGGCCTTCCGCGAAGCGATCGACACCAAGAGCAACTGGTACCAGCTGGTTATGAAGCTCTTGCACCTGAATCCCGAGGTTATGCCCCAGTTTTTGAAGACGTTTCTGGTGGATGCCAACTTCTTGGCGTGGGAACAGCAGGAAGCCAACCGCCAGGCACTGGAATGCAACATTCCGTGGGCGATTCTGCTCGACCCCACCAGCGCTTGCAACCTGCATTGCACGGGCTGCTGGGCGGCCGAATACGGCAACAAGCTGAACTTGAGTTACGACGATATCGATTCCATCGTGAACCAGGGCGTTGAACTGGGCGTTCACATTTACATTTACACGGGCGGCGAACCGCTGGTGCGCAAGGCCGACCTCATCAAGCTCTGCGAAGCCCATCCCGATTGCGCGTTCCTGTCGTTCACGAACGCCACGCTCATCGATGAAGCGTTCGTGCAGGAAATGATTCGCGTGAAGAACTTCGTGCCGGCGATTTCCGTTGAGGGCATCGGTGAAGCGACCGACATGCGCCGCGGCGAAGGCACCTTCAACAAGATCGACCGCGCGATGGCGCTGCTGCGCGAAGCCCAGCTGCCGTTCGGCGTATCGCTTGTGCACACGTCTGAGAACTCCGACGCGCTTGTGTCCGATGAATTCTTCGATTGGCTGCAGGACCAAGGCGTTCTGTTCGCTTGGATCTTCACCTTCATGGCCGTTGGCTACAACACCAAGGATTGCTCGCTCATGGCCACGGCCGAACAGCGCCGCGACCTGTACAACTTCGTGCGCAAGGCGCGCAACGAACGTCCGCTCTTTACGCTCGACTTCCAAAACGACGGCGAATTCGTGGGCGGCTGCATCGCGGGCGGGCGCCGTTACCTGCACATCAACGCGCGCGGCGATGTCGAGCCCTGCGTGTTCGCGCATTATTCCAACGTGAACATCCACGACGTGACGCTGCTTGAAGCGCTGCAGTCGCCGCTGTTCATGCAGTACTACCACAACCAGCCGTTCGACGGTGACAACCACCTGCGTCCGTGCCCCATTTACGAGAACACGGGCAAGCTTGCGGAAATGGTTGAGGCTGCTGGCGCCCATTCCACCGACTTGGAGCACGAAGAGGATGCCCGCGAGCTGGGCGAGAAGTTCCGTCCGCGCGCAGAAGCCTGGACGAGCATCGCCGACGAGCTGTGGGCTAATACCGACGACGACCGCGCATATTGGCGCGACCGCGTGTATGTGGGCATGGCTCAGTCGGACATCGACAAGTACGAAAAGTCCGGCATGGTCGGTCCCATGCCGCTTGAGGAGCGCAAGGCGCAACACACCAACGTTTGGTAATGTTCGCGCGCCATATGCGCCGTTTTCCCGTATGATTGCCACTGATTGATCAAGCGTCCCGCATGTGCGGGGCGCGTTATCTGAAAAGGAGATGCAATGGCAGAAGAGCACACGTCTTACCTGTTCACATCGGAATCGGTGACCGAAGGCCATCCCGATAAGATGTGCGACCAGGTATCCGATGCGATCTTAGACGCAATGCTTGCCCGCGAAGCGGAATTGGAAGCCGAAGGCTATGTTTCCCCGAGCGGCGCTAAGGCCAAGCTGAGCGATTTGCGCACGGCCGTCGAAACGTTCACCACCACGGGCATCATCACCGTTATGGGCGAGGTCCGCACGCAGGCTTACATCGACATTGACCGCGTTGTGCGCGACGTCGTGGCCGACATCGGCTATACCGACGACTCCATGGGCTTCAACGCCGCCACCTGCGCCGTTGCCAACTACATTCATCCGCAGTCGGCCGACATCGCCCAGGGCGTAGATGAATCCTACGAGGTTCAAACGGGATCCGCCACGGGTGAGGATGCTTACGACCGCATCGGTGCGGGCGACCAGGGCGTTATGTTCGGATACGCCTGCAAGGAAACGTCCACGCTGATGCCGCTGCCGATTTACCTGGCGCATCGTTTGAGCGAGCGCTTGACCGCGGTGCGCAAAAACGGCACGCTCGCGTATCTGCGCCCCGACGGCAAAACCCAAGTCACCGTTCGCTATATCGACGACGCTCCCGTTGCCGTGGAAAAGGTTCTCATTTCCACGCAGCATGCAGAAGACGTCGACGTTGCCACCATCAAGGCCGATCTTATCGAGCACGTTATTACCCCGGTGTTCGAGGCTGAGGGCGTGACGTGGGAAGGCGCCGAGGTGTACGTGAACCCCACCGGCCGTTTCGTGGTCGGCGGCCCGTGCGGCGACACCGGCCTTACCGGCCGCAAAATCATCGTCGACACGTACGGCGGCATGGGTCGCCACGGCGGCGGCGCGTTTTCCGGCAAGGACTGCACCAAGGTTGACCGTTCCGCCGCTTACGCTGCGCGCTGGGTTGCGAAGAACATCGTGGCGGCCGACTTGGCTGACAAGTGCGAAATCGAGCTCGCCTACGCTATCGGCGTGGCGCACCCGCTTTCCATTTACGTGAACACGTTCGGCACGAACAAGGTGCCCGAAAGCGCCATCGAGGCTGCGGTGAGCCAGGTGTTCGACCTGCGTCCGGCTGCCATCATCGACGCACTCGACTTGCGTCGCCCGATCTATCGCCTGACGTCCAACTATGGCCACTTCGGCCGCGAGCTTCCCGAATTCACGTGGGAAGCAACCAATCGCACCGAAGAGCTGCGCGCCGCGTGCGGGCTGTAGCGTTCGGGCCGATCGAGCGATTCGAACAATTTGAACAGTGCGGAGGCGCTCGGGGAAACCCGGGCGCTTCTTTTGTGCGCTTGTATCGGGCGCGCGCGTGCTCGGCGCGGGTGGCGCTAAACTAGCGAGCATGAAAATCGCTCAGGTAATTTTGGACATACCGACCCAGGCGCTCGACACTCCGTATTCGTATGCGGTGGGCGGCGCTGCCGATGACGAGTACCCCATCGAGGTGGGGGCCGTTGTCGTGGTGCCGTTCGGGCATCGCAAGGCGACGGGGTTCGTGGTTTCGATTGCCGATTACGCCGATGGCGCGGCGTTGCCTGAGGGCCTTGACGTTTCGAAGCTGAAATACATCGAGCGCGCGGTGAGCGCTTCGTATTTCGATGAGGAAGGCGCCGCGTGCGCTCAGTGGCTGTCGAATCGCTACATCGCGCCGCTTTCCGCGTGCGTGCGTTTGTTCACGCCGCCCGGGGGAGTGCCGCGCATGGTTCGAGCGCGCGAGGGCTATTGGCGCTTGGAGCAGCCGCAGGTGGGCATTGTCGATGATCGATGGGTGCACTTGGGGCCCGCAGCGGCGGATTTCACGCCGCGCAAGAACGCCGTGAAGCAGGCGGCCGTGATCGAGGCGCTGCGTGCAGGGGAATTGCGCGTGGCGGAATTGTCGCTCCAGTTCGGCAGCGTGGCTTCGACGCTCGCGGCGCTCGAGCAGAAGGGCGTGGTGGAAATCGAGCATCGCCGGCGTATGCGCGGCGTTCCCGCCAACGCGCAAAAGCGCCTGATCATGGCTTCGGCGGATGCGCTTGCGGATGCGCTTGCGGATGCCAGCGAAGACGCTGCGGCGGACGCACCCGGCGCGTCCGAAACGTACGCGCACGTGTTCGTTCCCAGCGCGAAGCCCAACCTGACGAAAGGGCAGCAGCGCGCGGTTCAGATGATCGATCAGGCGTGCGATGCGGCGCGCGGGGAAGTCGTGTGCATCGACGGCGTGACGGGCTCGGGCAAGACCGAGGTGTACCTGCACGCGATCGAGCACGTGTTGAACCAGGGCAAAAACGCCATCGTGTTGGTTCCGGAAATTTCTCTGACGCCTCAAACGGTTGCGCGTTTCCGCGGGCGCTTCGGCGACTTGGTCGCGGTAATGCATTCGCGCATGAGCGCAGGTGAGCGCTTCGATCAGTGGGATTTCATTCACAGCGGCGCCGCGCGCGTGGTGGTGGGTGCCCGTAGCGCGTTGTTCACGCCCGTCGCCAACGTGGGAATCATCATCATCGACGAAGAACACGAGGGGTCGTACAAGCAGGATTCCGCTCCGCGCTATCACGCGCGCGACGTGGCCGTTTGGATGGCTCAGCGCATGGGTGCTGCGGTGGTGTTGGGGAGTGCCACGCTTTCGATCGAGGCGCTGTGCGAAGCGAAGACGAATCCCGCCTGGCATTTCGTGTCGCTGCCTGAGCGCGCCAACGGGCGCCCGATGCCGGAGATTGAAATCGTCGACATGGCCAAGGAATTCCGCGGCGGAGCGCGTTCGATGTTTTCCCGCGCGCTTTCAACGGCGCTTGAAACCGAGCTTGCGGCCGGCCATAAGGCGGTGCTGCTGCTCAACCAGCGCGGATTCGCCAAGTTCGTGCTGTGCCGCGATTGCGGGTTCGTGCCCGAATGCCCGTCGTGTTCCACTTCGCTCACCTATCACGAGCGGGGGAACTTCCTCACATGTCACCATTGCGGATATCGCACGCCGGCGCCTGCGCGGTGCCCGAAATGCGGGAGCCCTTATTTGAAGAAGTTCGGCGCGGGAACCCAGCGCGTGGAGGATGACTTGCGCGTGTTGATTGCTGGATTTTCCCAGGTGCAAGGCGATGTTGCGATCATTCGCATGGATGCGGACACCACATCGACTAAGGGCGCGCATGAACGATTGCTCGACCAGTTCGCCAGCGCGGGCGCTGCCGTGCTGCTGGGTACGCAGATGATTGCGAAGGGCCTGGACTTCGACGACGTGACGCTCGTGGGCGTTATCAACGCGGACACCATGTTGAAGCTGCCGGATTATCGCGCTTGTGAGCGCACGTTCGACCTGGTGGAACAGGTGGCGGGGCGCGCGGGTAGGGCGAACTTGCCCGGACGCGTGCTCGTGCAAACCTACGAGGCCGATTCGGTGCCTATTGTGGCCGCGGCAACGTATGACCGCGCGCGGTTTCTGCGCAATGAGCTGCCGAAACGCGAGGCTCTTGGATATCCGCCCTATGTGCGGCTCGCGAACGTGCTCGTGTGGGGCGCGCGCGAGGAAGATGTGCGCGCTGAATGCGAGGCGCTGCGCGAATCGATCGCCGACCGCGTGCGCGATTACGGCGGGGCGGGTTGGCAGGTGCTAACGGCGACGCCGTGCGTGCTGGCCAAGCTGCGCGGCACGTTCAGGTGGCATATCGTGGTCAAATGCCCGCTCGATGCCGATATCGCCGCTGTGTTGCTGCCGCTGTTCCGCGCCCGGAAAGCGCGCGAGGGCGTAAACGTTGCCGTTGACGTTGACCCGCAGGATTTGCTGTAGCGGCATTGTTTTTGTTTTGCTCGATTTTCAATCAGCGTTTTTTGAACTTGTTTCCGCTTTTTAACTTTGGTATTATTCATCTTTGTATCTCTATGCCCAAAATCGGGTAGAGAATGGTGAAAGCGAATTTTTGAAAGGATGGTCTCGTGACCGAAGCTTCCGAAAAAAAGACCGCAGCCAAAAAGACTTCTACGAAAAAGCCCGCCACCAAGAAAGCTCCTGCTAAGAAAGCAGCCGAGGCAAAAACCCAAGACGAGGTAATCGCAGAAGAACAACCAAAGAAAACTGAACCGAAAAAGCCCGCCGCCAAGAAGTCGACCACGCGCAAGTCTTCTGCCAAGAAGGCTGATCCTGCTGTGGCTGAAGAGGCGGCCGTCGCAGCTGAAGCAGCTGTTGAGGCTGAAGCTCCGGCGCCTAAGAAGCCCGCGCGCAAGTCGCGCGCGAAGAAGGCCGCTGAGCCCGAGCCCGAGGTCGCGGTTGAGCCCGCCGCTGAGCCCGCTGTCGAGGAGGCCGAAGCGCCCAAGAAGCCGGCCCGCAAGTCGCGCGCCAAGAAGGCCGCCGAGCCCGAGCCCGAGGTCGCGGCTGAGCCCGCTGCCGAGGAGGCCGAAGCGCCTGCCGAAGAGGCCCCCAAGAAGCCAGCGCGCAAGTCGCGTGCGAAGAAGGCCGCCGAACCTAAGCCCGAAGTCGCGGCTGAACCCGCGCCCGCTGCTGAGGAGGCCCCTAAGAAGCCGGCCCGCAAGTCGCGCGCCAAGAAGGCCGCCGAGCCCGAGCCCGAAGTCGCGGCTGAACCCGCTGCCGAAGAGGCTCCCGCCGACGAGCCTGCGCCTAAGAAGCCAGCGCGCAAGTCCCGCGCGAAGAAGGCCGCCGAGCCCGAGCCTGCCGCAGAGGCCGAACCCGCAGCGGCTGAGCCCGCGCCCGAGGTTGCTGCCGCTGTGATTGACGCTGCGGCTGACGTAGATGCAGATGCCGACGATGCTCCCGCGGTTGATGTGTTCGATCTCGATGCGGGCGACATGAGCCAGAGCGCCATCGACGATGCGCTCGACGACGTGAAGCCCGAAGGCGAAGGCTCCGAGGAAGATCTTCTCGCGGGCATTCCCGAAGAAGAACTCAACGTTGCAAGCGAGGGCAAGCTTCCCAAGGTAACCACGACGCGTGCTAAGAAGGCCGCGCGTAACCGCCGTTCTGCCGATTCCGGCGTGACCATGCTCACGGGCGACCCGGTGCGCATGTATCTGAAGGAAATCGGCAAGGTGCCGTTGCTTACGGCAGCTGAGGAAATCGACCTCGCCATGAAGATCGAAGCCGGCGTTGCCGCGACCGAAGAACTCGACCGCGCCGAAGACGAGGGCATCGAGCTCGAGCGCCGCGAACGTCGCCGCCTGGGCCGCATCGAACAGGTGGGCTTGGATGCAAAGCAGCAGCTCATCGAAGCGAACTTGCGCTTGGTTGTTTCTATTGCCAAGCGTTACGTGGGTCGCGGCATGTTGTTCCTGGACCTGATTCAGGAAGGCAATCTGGGCCTGATTCGCGCGGTTGAGAAGTTCGACTATCACAAGGGCTTCAAGTTCTCCACGTATGCCACGTGGTGGATTCGCCAGGCTATCACGCGTGCAATCGCCGATCAGGCGCGCACGATCCGCATTCCCGTGCACATGGTGGAAACCATCAACAAGCTGGTGCGCATTCAGCGTCAGCTGCTGCAGGAGCTTGGTCGCGAACCAACTCCGGAGGAAATCGGCAACGAAATGGGCCTGACCGCCGAACGCGTGCGCGAGATCCAGAAGATCAGTCAGGAACCGGTTTCGCTCGAGACGCCGATCGGCGAAGAAGAGGATTCCCAGCTGGGCGATTTCATCGAAGACGACGCCGCTGTGGTGCCGCCCGATGCCGCGAGTTTCAGCATGCTGCAGGAGCAGCTTGCCAAGGTGCTCGATGGCTTGGCCGAGCGCGAGCGCAAGGTGATCAGCCTGCGCTTCGGTTTGGAGGATGGCCATCCGCGCACGCTTGAGGAAGTCGGGCGCGAGTTCGGCGTCACGCGCGAGCGCATTCGCCAAATCGAGTCGAAAACGCTGGCGAAGCTGCGTCATCCGTCGCGTTCTTCCAAGCTCAAAGATTATTTGGAAGATTAGGCCAGCTTATAGGTGAACGCGAAACCGCGTCGGCGCTTATGTCGGCGCGGTTGTTTTGTAGGAGGGGCAGATGCCGACGCAGATTGTCGAAGACGAGCGTGCGAGCGCGGATGAATACGAATTCTTCGCCAGCTGCCTTGCGGGGCTGGAAAAGCTGGTGGCAGAAGAGCTGCGCGGCTTCGGTGCGACGCGTGTGCGCCCGCTGTCGGGTGGCGTGGCGTTTTTCGCGACGCCGGCGGTAGCGTACCGGGCTTGTCTGTGGTCGCGCTTGGCATCGCGCATCGTGATGGTGCTTGGCCGCGTGAATGCGGGCGATGCGGACTTGTTGTACGCCGGCGTGTACAACATGGCGTGGGAGGACGTGCTCGAGGCCGATGCGAGCATGGCCGTGCGCGCGCATGGCACAAACGATGAGCTGCGCAACACGCGCTTTACCGCTTTGAAGGTGAAGGATGCCGTGGTCGATCGCATGCGGTCTGCCTGCGATGCTCGCCCGGATGTGGATGCCCGGTCGCCTCGGAGCGCCATCGACGTGCGTATTCGCGACAATCGCGCAACCATTTCGCTCGATTTTTCTGGAGAAGCGCTCACGCATCGATCGTATCTCACGCGCGATGATTCCGAGGACGCCGCGCTCGAATGCGTGCTTTCGGCGGGACTGTTGGCGGCGGCGGGATGGCCCGCGCTTGCCCAAACGGGTGCGGGATTCGTTGACCCGGCCTGCGGCAACGGCATAGCGCTGGTGGAGGCCGCCTCCATCGCGTGCGATTTGGCTCCCGGCCTTACGCGTGACCGTTGGGGATTTTTCGGCTGGAAGGGGTTCGACGCCCACGCATGGACGGATATTCTCGCCGAAGCCGACGCGCGCTTCGAGGCTGGCTTGGCCCATGTTGCAGGCGAGGCGGCGCTTACGGCGGACAAGGCGGATCGTCCCGATCCGGCGCGCGTGCGTTTCGTGGGCGCATCGGCGTCGTCTCCTGCCATCAGCAAGGCGCGCGATCATGTGCGCCGCGCCGGCTTGCGTCAAGCGGTAAGCGTGGAGTTGGGCGATGCGGAAAGCGCGCCTGAACTGGTGCAACGTGTTACCCGCGTTGCCAACAAGTACGCGCCCGCCAATGCGGTGGGCATGTTGGTAGCAACCAATTTGGACGCGCATGCGGCGGGCAAGGCAGCGAGTTTGGCGGCGTTGGAAGCCACGTTTGTGGCGGCTGCCAAGGCGGCTCCCGCGGATTCAACGTTCGTCTGTTTAGGCGGCCAGGATGTGCGCGAGCGCTTCGGCGCCGACCCATCGACGTCGTTCACGCTGGGGAAAGGCCGCGTGAGCGAGCGTGTGAGCGTGTTTTCGGTTGCTCCTTCGACGGGCGTGGTGCTGGAAATTCCCGATGCGCACGGTGGCGCGCCGCGCAAGGTGGAGGTCGTCGAAGCGTCTACCGAACAGTTCGTCGCGCGCTTGCGCAAAGTGTTCAAGGAGCGCCGCAAGTGGGCCGAACGCGCGGGCGTGACTTGTTATCGCGTGTACGATTCCGACTTGCCCGATTATGCGGTGGCAATCGATGTGTACGAAGGCGCGGAAGACGCGCGCGGCAACAGGTATCTGCATATCTCCGAATACGCGGCGCCGTCGTCGGTGGATGAAGGCCGTGCGCGCAGGCGCTTCAACGATGTGCTCGCGACCGCGCCGATTGTGTGCGAAGTGCGCCCTGACCACGTGTTTTCCAAGACGCGCATGCGCGACAAGGGCGGAAGCCAGTACCGTAATGCGGGCGATCGCGCCTATGTTACGCAGATCGAGGAGAACGGATTCACCTTCGAGGTCGACCTCGCCGGGCGTTTGGACACGGGCATCTTCTTGGATCATCGCGTCACGCGCCAGCTGGTGGGCGAGCGTGCTTGCAACGCGCGCTTCCTGAACTTGTTTGCCTACACGGGCACGGCGAGCGTGTACGCCGCGGGCGGTGGAGCGGCCGAAACGACCACGGTCGACATGTCGAGTACGTACTTGGAATGGGCCGCGCGCAACATGGAGCGCAACGGGTTTGCGGGCAGCAATCATACGTTCGAGCGTGCCGATGTGATGCGCTGGATCACCGATGCGCGCCGCGCAGGGCGTCGTTTCGACCTGGTCTTCGTGGACCCGCCGACGTTTTCCAATTCGAAAGCTATGGGAAAGCGCACCTGGGATGTTCAGCGCGATCATGTTGAGCTGCTTATCGGCGTGTCGCGCTTGCTTTCCGATGATGGCGAGGCGATCTTCTCGTGCAATCTGCGCTCGTTCAAGCCGTATGTGGACGAGCTGGAAAAGTACGGTGTGACCATCGAGGACATTTCTGCGCAGACGATTCCGGAAGACTTTGCCCGCACGCCTAAGATTCACAAGTGCTATATCGTGCGGCGCGTGTAATTCGCAGATTGCGTGCGTGCGGCTGACGGGTGGCGCGCGATGCGCTAGAATACCGATTCACTGGGCCTGTAGCTCAACGGTGGAGCAGGGGACTCATAATCCTTTGGTTGTCGGTTCGAATCCGGCCGGGCCCACCATACGCAAACAAAAAAACGAGAGCTTGCTCTCGTTTTTTTTGTTTGCGTACGGTGCCGGGTCGGACCACCTGGCCGGGCCCACCACGTATGTATCGTCGCTGCTTGCGGCATTGGCGGCCGGGAGGGCCGCCCTTCTTCGGCCGCCAATGCGGATGACGGTCGCCTGGGTGCTTGTATTAGCTCAGCGTCGCGAGGAAGCGTTCGAGCGCCGCGCGGCCGGCTTCGTCCCATTTGAACACGCCTGCGCACTCGAGCACCTGTTCGAACGCGCGCCCCACTTCGGTGCGCACGATGGCGCTCACATTGTCGGCGGACAAATCGGGGTGCGCCTTTGCAATCTCGAGCGCCCATTCTGCGTGCTTCGCGGTCGTTTCGTCGGCAAGCAAATCATCCAAGGTTGCGTGCGCCAGCAGCTTTTCCTCAACCGCCGTCAGTTCACGCGCCAGGCGCCCAGGCAGGATGGCCAGCCCCATCGCTTCGATGAGCCCGATGTTCTCGCGCTTGATGTGATGCAGGTGCGCGTGCGGGTGAAACACGCCAAGCGGATGCTCGGCGCTTGTGATGTTGCAGCGCAGGCACAGGTTGAACGTGTAAAGCGCGCCCGCAGTACTTTCGGTGCGTCTGCAGATGGGCGTTATCGTGTTGTGCGGCACGCCATCGGTTTCGGCGAAGATGCCCACCTCGGCATCGGTATAGTCGCGCCACGCGTCGAGTACGTGCGTGGCCGCGTCGAGCAGCTGGGCGCGGTCGGTGCTTGCAAGCCGCAGCGTGGTAAGCGGCCACTTCACCACATGCGCTTCCACAGCGGGGAAGTCGCCAAGCTCGACCGGCATGGCGTTCGCAGCCTTCTCTAGCGGAAACGTGTGGTTGCCCGCTTGGAAGTGGTCGTGGTTGAGGATGGACCCGCCCACGATGGGCAAATCCGCATTGCTGCCAATGAAATAATGCGGGAATGCGTCTACGAAATCGAGCAAGCGGCCAAGTGTGGTGCGGTCGATGTGCATGGGCACGTGCTCGGGATTGATGACGATGCAGTGCTCGCGGTAATACGAGTACGGGCTGTATTGCAGCCCCCACGTTTCGTTGCCAAGCGCGATGCGCGCGATGCGCAGGTTTTGCCGCGCAGGGTGGGCGCCCGCGCTTGAAGTTGCGGGTCGGCCGGCGTAGCCTTCATTTTCCAAGCAGAGCTGGCACGCGGGGTAGGGCGCCTGGTCATCGGTTGCTGCGGCGGGTGCGTTTGCAAGCGCTGCGATGGCGCGCGGGTCTTTTTCGGGCTTGGCGAGATTGATCGTGATTTCCAAATCGCCCCAGGTAGAGGGCGCAATCCAGCTGATATTGCGCGCGGCGGCCGCTTCGTGCACATAGGCGCCGTCGCAGCTCAAGCGATACAGGAAATTGCATGCGGCTTCGGGGCCCTCTTCATCGTATATGGTGGAGAAGATGTAGGCCGCTTCGCCCGGGCGCGGCATCAGCGCGTCCATCGCGGCGCAGCAGAAATTCTCGCGCTCGTCGGCGCCTGCGAAGGCAACCCCGTTCGCTTCGGCGCAGCGTGCGAATTCTGCAAGCAGATTATCGATGTCGGCGCATGCGTCATCGGCGGCGCGAGGCGCATTGGCAACGTATCCTGTGCAATGCGCGAGCGAAAGCAGCTTGTTGCGCGCCCAGGTGCGGTCGGCCGGGTCCATAAAACGATCGGTTGCGAAGTTGATCAGCGCATCGATGGCGGCGCTTGTGCCGGCTATATCCATGTTGCCTGCGCTCCTGTCTGGGTGAACGAAAGCCGATTGCACGATTTGGCGCCCATAAGGCTATCCATGCGGGCGCAGAACTCATCGGCGCGATTGGTGGGCAGAAACACCTGGATGCTTCCGCCGAATCCGCCGCCGTGGATGCGCGCGACTCCGCGCGGCCAGGGAGCGATGCCGGTGCCGTGTTCTTCGGCGATCTGCCCCAACACGAGGTCGGCCAGCGCAAGCGCTATCATGGCGGGCTGATTGTCGCCGCCATCGGACACGTTTTGCAGATACTGGGCGCTCGATGCGGCCGAAAGGGCGCTTGCCTCGCAGAAGGCGGCGATGTCGCCTGTGCGCAGGGCTTCGGCTCGCACGCACGTGAGCTTGGTTTCGCGTGCGAAATGGAGGGCGCGCAGGGCGGCGCGATCGCCCGCTTCTTGCCGAATGAGCCCCAGATTGTTCATCAGCGTGCTTTCGGGCACATCGGCTAAGCGGTTGTGTCCGCACAGGCGCGCGGCTTGCGTCATTTCGGCGGGGATGGCGGCATAGGCGGGGGTGGCGTGCGCGTGGTCGGCGTGCACGTCTACCAGCACCACGGCAAGGCCCGCTTCGTCAAAGTCGAAAGGAAGCGGTTCTACGCGCGGCTCATCCGGTCCAAAATCGATGGCAACCACGCCTCCGGTTGCGATAACGGCCTGGTCCATCAGCCCGCACGGCTTGCCGAACCAGTCGGTCTCGGCTTTTTGCGCGATGCGAGCCAACGTCATCGCGTCGAATCGGTTGTCGAAAAACAGCGCATTCGCCACTGCGCCCACCACAAGTTCGAACGCGGCAGACGACGACAAGCCTCCGCCTACCGGCACCGTGCTTTCCAAGCGCAGGTCGAAGCCCTCAACGGGAATGCCCGCCGCGCGGGAAAGCTCGCGAATCATGCCGGTGACCAGGGCAGCGGGTGTGCCGAATGCGCGCGGGTCGGGTTCGGCGGCGCGCAGACAGGCTGCGTCAAGCGCGAAACTTTCGAAACCAGCGCTCTCCACGCGTACCTGGTCAAGGACGTTTTTGCAGGCAGTGGCGGAAATTCCCTGCGCGATGGTGGCGGCGATCACCATGCCGCCTTGATGATCGACGTGGTTGCCGGCGATTTCCGTGCGCCCGCATGCCGTGGCGCGCAATTGCGGCGCTCCGATAAGAAACTGATCGAAGGCGGCCATTAGGCGCCCCCGTGTTTGCGAGTGCGCATCAGGTTGAGCGCCTCCTGGAACTGAGCTGCTTGATCGGCGGTCCAGGTGCTTGGGTCGTCGGAGGTGAGCAGCATGCTCGCATGCGCGGCATCGCCAACAAGCATCATGCGGCGCTGCTCGGGTGTGTAGGCAACATCGGGGCGCAGAAGCACGACGTCGGGGTCGCATCCGAAGGCGCGGCCGTCGAGCGGCGCGCGATACACCGTGTTGCCGATCGAATTCTTCGTGCTCACGCGTTCGCGTTCGGTCATGCGCATATGCGCAGCCCCATCCCAATCCAGGCCCACGTCGCATCCGATGCGGCAATAATTCGCCAAGCCGAAAGCGCTTGCCAGGGGAACGCCGCACACGTCGATAAGCACCTCGGGGCCAACCGCGCGCCGCACGAGGGTAAGGGCGTCGCGCATGAGTTCGCCGCGATTCAACCCATCATGGGGGATCATGCAGGCGGCATACAGGAAGTCGAGCTTCAAGAATTTGAAGCCCCACGATCTCGTGGCCGTGCTCAGGCAATCAAGCACATAGGTGCGCACATCGGTGTTGCGCGTGTCGAGCGCAATGCTTCCGCTCCAGTGGCCGCCCGCGCGCACGGGTTCGCCGCTGCTGTCGCGCAGCACCCAATCGGGGTGCTCGGCGAACAAGCGCGATGCACGTTCACAGACGAAGGGGGCCATCCACAATCCGGGTAAAAAGCCTGCCGCTTCGATTTCCGCGCACAGGAGTTTGAGGCCTTGGGGGAACTTCTGCGTGTCAATCTGCTGCCAATCGCCCACGCGCGCATAGCCGTCGTCGATTTGGAAGATGCGCGTGAAGCCCGCGGTATCCAGCGTATCGAAGGCTTGTTTGCAGCCGGCAAGATCGTGTAACAGCTTGTCTGCGGTGATGTTTTCGTAGTGGCGATACCAGCTGCTATATCCCGTAAGCGGCGCACATTTACAAACGTCAAGATTATAATGTTTCCGTTGAGCGCTCAACCACGCATCGAATGCGCAATCGATCGATTCTTCAGGGTAGGCGCCGGCATCGCTCTCGAAGATGCCGATATGGCCAAGCGTTGTGCGTTTTCCTGCTTCAAGCGGGGCGGCAGGCGTTTCAGGGATTATGTCGATATGGTCTTCGCTGCGCCATTCGAAGAGTGTGAAGCCGCGGTTTTCATTCAAGCTTGCTATCAACGTGACAATTGTCGACCTGCGAAAATAGACAAATGTCCAGCCATGAATATGACCCGGTGTATTGGTGTAGCGATAAAAGCGGTAATCGCCGGATCCGTCTAGGCAATACGTGTCAACGATGCGTTTCGGCGTTCCTTCGAGCCCGCGCTGGCGCGCGTTCAAGGGAAGCTCGTGGGTGTCGGTCCAGCTTTGATATCCGTTTGCAAGCACGCGATCGTAGTGCGTGAAATCATGATCGAGGCACATCGAAATTTCTTGCACGCGCACGGATTGGTTCGGCGTGAAATCGATTTTGAGCGTGTCGTTGCATGCCGCCCGCTCAAGATGCAGCGTGCCGTGCGGCAAGTCGTAGCTTGTCGTTGTTGCGGGAATGGTTATGCGCACAAGGGGAGCGTCGTCGTGTGCGGCGCTGTCTTGCAGCCGCAATCGAACGATGCCCCGCATGATGATTACGCTTCCTGATCGGCGTTGTCGGTTTCGGGAGCAGGCGCGTCTTCCGTGTCGAACGCAGGGCCTTCGGCTGATGCGAAATCGGCTACCGGCTCGGCCGCCGGCTCGGCCGCCGGCTCGAAAGCGGGCTCCGGCTCCGGCGCAACCTCAGGCGTAACCGCGGCCGCGGCCGCCGCCGCATCTTCCGCAATCGGCTCGAATTCAGATGCGGGCGCGGGCTCGAACTCGGGTGGAATACCCGGTTCGGGAATCGCCTTCGCCGTGCCGTTCTCGATGATCTCCATCGTCTTTTGTTCGTTATAGCGCATGAACACCACGCCGCCGCACAGGCAGAACACGGCTGCTACCAGCGCCGTCAGACGATATCCGAAGCCGCCCGTGCCGATGAGCGCGATGCTCGTGAATGCGGCCATGCTCACGGCCTGGCCCAGCTTGAACGCGAACGTGCGAGCCGCGTAGAACATGCCCTGGCGGTTTTCGCCGGTCTCGATGCCGTCGGCCTGAGCGATGTCGGCCACAACGGCTTGCGGCAGGATGCCCAGAATCGCCATGGGGATGGCGGCCAGTATGGCCACGATGATGCCCCAGGCCATGCCGGGGACTCCGAACAGGCCCACAACGGTGGTGATGGCGAACGTGACGGCGAACCAGATGAACGCGAACACGACGAGTTTCTTCTTGCCAATACGCTTGGCCACAATGTTCACCGGCGCATAGAAGCAAACGCTGATCACGGTCATGATTGCGAACAGCACGAACGTCATGCCGTCGTCGAGCCCCATGAGCTCGGTGATGTAGAAGGGCAGGCCTGTTTGGAACATCGTAAGGGCAATCCAATACAGAACGTCCGATCCCACGAACGTGCGGAATTGCTTGTTCTTGAACGTCTTCTTAAGCGATGCGCCCATGCCGCTCGTGGAGGGCTGGGTGACGGCGTAGGTGTGCTCGTCGATGGCGAAGCTCGGGATGAGCATGCACACGATGGCGATGACGGCGAAGAACCCGACCGTGATGCGGAAGGCGTTCGTGACGCCCAGTGCGGGCTCGAAGAACGCGCTCACGTTGGTGATCAGGTAGGCGAACGCGGTGCCGATGAAGTAGGTGAAGCTGATGAAGGTGGACACGTTCACGCGCGTGCGCTGGTCGCGGCCGAGTTCGGGGATGAGCGCGTTGTACGGCGTGCAATAGCAGGTGAGGCTCAAGTAGAAGCACAAGATCATGGCGCCCAAGAAGATGTTGTTGGCGCCTTCACTGCCGAAGGGCGAGCAGAACACGAGCACGGTGAACACGCCGAGCGGGATGGCCGCGTAGCGCAGAAACGGGGTGCGGCGGCCCATCGGGTGCTTGCAGCGGTCGGAAAGCGACCCGATGAACGGGTCGGTGAATGCGTCGAATACGCGCCCGAGCGCCGATATCACGCCGATAACGGTGAGGCCCAAAACCACGGCCCCCTGCGTGATGAAAATGGTGTGCCCTTGCGCGAGCAGCGATTCGCCCGGCTGGTAAAAGTACACGAGCCAGTTGTTGATGATGCCGCTCATCATGGCCCAGCCGAGCTGGCCGATGGCGAAGATCCACAGCACCTTGTTCGATGCGAGCTTGGGTTCGTTCATAGTGCCTCCATAGGGGGTCGCGCTCGCGGGTGTCGCGCTGCACGCGGCGATGCGCCCGCACGGTTGTTCTGCGGTTGCTAGTGTAACCCAGAATCGCTGTGGGAAAGAATCGTTTTCGGCCATTCGAACGCCTGCGGCCTTTCTCGTTCGGCTACACTGGGTTTTAGATGTAAGGCGAATAGTTCGCATGCTTCGCTAAGGAGGCGCGTGTTCATGATGACCCCTTTTAAACAAGTAGGAAAAAAGGCTCAATCGCTGCGTGATGCGCAGATGCATAATGCGGGATTTGCCCAGGGCGCGCCTGCCGCCGCGGCAGCTGTGGCCACCGAGGAAGCTTCGGAAGCCGTCGCTGACACCGCTATAGAAAGCGCCGCTCCCATTGATGTGCAGGCGCAGCGCTCGGCGCGGTCGCGCATCATCTTCGGCAACGTGATCGACGAAAAGGACTACGAGCGCGCTTGCAAGCAGAAGGAAGGCCACATCAAGCATTACGGCGATGACTCGGAGGCGATATATCATCTGCAGGCGGCTCCGGCGCCCGTTATCGGGCAGCGGTTAGGCGTGCGTCAGCTTTCGCTCGCATCGAAGAACGCCGCGCTCGATTTCAAGCGCGATGTTCAGGCGGCGGGCCCTGCGCCCGTCACCGCGCGCACCGTTGCTGATGCGCAGGGCGCCCCTGTCGTGATCGGCAACATTCGCATGGGGTTCGGCCACTATCGCATCGGCATGGCGATGGCGTCTGCCGCCCGCGCGATGGGGTACACGCCCTATTGGTTCGACCTGTGCGGTTTTCCCGGCACCACGGCCACCAAGCTGGTGCAGGGGCAAAACAAGCTGTATTCCATGGGCAGCCGCTTGAGCCAGAAAGTGGCGCCGTTCAACACGCTGTATTGGGAGCCGCTCAACAGCGAGGGGTTCCGTCAGCTGTCGTATAACGCGGGCGACCAGATGAACGCGGAGCTGTTCGTGCCCGTGTATCGCGATCTCCCGCTCGATATTCCCTTTGTGGCAACGCATGCGTGGCCTGCGCAGGGAGCCATCCATGCGGGCCTTACGCGCGTGGTGAATGCCATTCCCGACAACTGGCCGATGGCGCTTCATCTGGCCGAAGGCAGCGTGCATGCGGTGCAGACTCCTGGCGCAGCGCTTGGCTACCAGATGCTGCGCGGCATGTCGGACAAGCCGCTTTGCCCGATGCCTCCCGGGTCGGTGATCGAATGCGGGCACTACATCGACCACGAGCTGGTTTCCAATATCGAGGCGAACACGCAGGCGCGTTTGCAGCGTGCGAGCGCGGGTGAACCGGTGCGCTACCTTATCTGCGTGGGCGGCGCGGGTGCGCAGAAGGACTACATCCGCGACCTGATCCGCTATTTGATGCGCTACGTGCAGGCCGGCGAAGCGACGCTTCTGATCAACGTGGGCGATCATGCGAAGGTGTGGCGCCAGCTGAAGCAGAACATTCCGGATTTGCGCGCCGCAGTCGAGCACTTCAACAACTTCGATGAGGTGGAAGCGTTCGCGGCGGCGGCCCAGACGGGCACGATCGAAGGCATCCATGCGTTCTGCGACAAGGACATCTTCAGCGCCGTGTATTCCACCAACGTGCTCATGCGCGCATGCGATGTGTTGGTGACCAAGCCGAGCGAGCTTGCGTATTACCCGGTGCCGAAGATGATGATCCGCCGTGTGGGCGGGCACGAGGCGTGGGGCGCTATTCGCGCAGCGGAACTGGGCGATGGCACCTACGAGCTGGAGACGGTGACCGATGCCTGCGCTATGGCCGATGCCATCCAGACTGATCGCGGCATCATTGTGGACATGGGCAACCATATCGTGTCCGCTGCTGCATGCGGCGTGTATGATGGTGCTTACAAAGTAATCGAGCTGGCCACGAGATAGGACGCGTTATGAATCCAAAACAGCTTAACGACAAGATTGTTGCCCACGTAGACCCGAGGCACTATGCCGACTTCATCAAGATGATCGGGGAGTGCACCTCCATCGAATGCGTCAAACGCATTCTTGACAAGGAGGGCGTTGATTTTTCGCGGGAAGAGCTCGAGGCGTTCGTCGAGGAGAATAAGACGGGCATGGGCAAAGAGGGCTGGGTTTGGCGTCAGGTAGCCTGTGGCGGGCGTTGGGAAAAGAACACCGTCGAGGGTTTCACCTCGTGCAGGTGGACAGAAGTCGGCGCAGATTCCGAGTAAGCGAGCAGGAAAACAAAGATCGTTACCGACAGCCATAGCAAACGTAAATATCCTTACGTATTCATATAACAAAGCAAAAAGCGTGATAAAATTCCTTATGTTTTAAGTAATCGTAAGGAATTCGCCATGTTGACCACCAAGGAAGCCGCAGAATATCTCAACGTTTCGATGCCGCGCATTCGCCAGCTTATCGGCGAGGGGCGCCTTGTTGCGCAGCGCACTGGGAAATCCTGGTTAGTAGACAAAGAATCGCTTGATAAATATCGGGCGTATGCCGCGGTTGGCAGGCCCACGGTTGCGGAGGCGCGTTGGCGCGCGCATAAGGCGCCGGTGCATTACACACTCATGTCGCGCAACCATGCGGTGGCCGAATGCTTTTTCGATCCGATGGAGACGCGGTTTACCCAAGTGAGGGTGCTCGATGCCGATCGCGTTCCACTCGCGCTGTGCTCCTATCAGGCGAAGGATGCGCTGGTGAGCGCGTTCAACACGTGGTGGCGTGGCCGGGGCATTCCGAATAGCCGCCAAGGCCTTTCGCGGCGTTTGCGCGAACTTGATCTCGATTCCGCCTTCGAACTGCCTTTGCGCAGCTATGGCTTGTCGTTGAGCGATCAGTATTGGCTGTTGTCGGACGATTCGTCGCTTACCTGGGATAGCGTTGCCTTTTTCCGTAATGCGTACGATATGGGCGCGGATAGCGAAGACGATGGGATGTTTTCGCAGGCGGGCCCGTGGATGAATGCCGTGGGTTTGAACAGCCCTGACAACACAACGGACGGCATGTTGAACAAGCGCTGGATTCTTGACGAATATGGCAAGCGTTTGCTCATCAAGGGCAACGGGTCGAGCGGGCGCGAGGTGTACAACGAAATAGTGGCCACCATGCTGTATCGGCGCTTGTTGCCGGCGAGCAGGTATGTGGAATATCGGCTGGCCAATTGGCGTGGCAACGATGTGTGCGTGTGCGAGAACTTCCTGCGAGACGATGAGGAGTTCATTCCCGCCTGGTACGTGTTCAAAACCAAGAAGAAGTCGAACAACCATAGCGAGTTTCGTCATTATTGCGAGATCTGCGAGGATCTTGGAATCGACCATGCTGAAAACCAGCTGACGCGCATGTTGGTGTGCGACAGCATTTTGGCCAACACCGATAGGCATTGGGGAAACTTCGGCGTGATTCGCAACATAGAAACGCTCGAATACCGGTGGGCGCCTATTTTCGACACAGGTATGAGTTTGTGGACCCATGTGCGACCGGCGGATCTGGTTGGCGGCGATTACGCTTTCCAAGCCAAGCCGTTCTATAAGGAGCCGAAGAGGCAACTGGATATGCTGATTGATGCGAGTTGGTATGACCCGGCGGCGCTCGAAGGCTTTTCGGAGGACGTGCGCGCGTATTTGTCGAGCGTGCTTTCGTGGAATGAACTGGCGGACGCGATTGCCAAGGGCATCGATAAGCGCATCAACGCTGTGAACGCTTGGGCGCGCAAGGCGCCAACGTCGCGCATGCATGCAAGCTGGATGAGCGATCCCGATCATATCGATTGGATTTGGCTGTAATGGTGTGCGCGCGTGACGTGCGCGCGTGACGTGGGTGGGTGA
>R14__coassemble_325_pt1 | contig 36612 bp, 23 predicted proteins | sample R14__metabat2_low_PE_025 | metagenome-assembled genome bin R14
ACGGTTTCGCGACGTTCGTGCCATCTCGAATGACGGTTTCTCGATATTTCTGCCAAATCGCGCGGAAAACCAGTGCGCGCATGGCGATTTCGCGGCTTTTGTGCCACCTGTATAAGCGCGGGTTGCGTCTTGCTCGTTGCCGGCGGATGCGCCCGTCACTAGCCAGCGCGCCGTGAACGTTATCTTTTCTGAGAGCGGGAAAGTATCATTTTCGCCCAGTTACCGTGGCGTGCGATTTCGGTATCCTCAAGCTAAAGGTGCAATAGCAAGCAAAGGAGGCCCCATGAGCAACGAAGGCAAAAACGTTAAGGTCCACTACCGCGGGACGTTCGACGACGGCACGGAATTCGATTCGTCGTACAAGCGGAATGCGCCGCTCGCGTTTAAGTGCATGGGCGGCCAGATGATCGCCGGGTTCGACGCCGCGGTGAAGGACATGGAAGTCGGCGAAACGGTAAACGTGCGCTTGGCGCCGGCCGATGCGTACGGCGAGCGCGACCCTGAGCTGGTGATTCCGTTTTCCAAGAAGCGCATTCCGCGTGCCAACCGCTATCACGTGGGCGACAAGATCACCTTGCGCCAGGGCATGCAGCCGCTGCCTGCGGTTATCGTCGAGATCACCGACGACGACATCATCGTCGACGCGAACTCCGAGATGGCGGGGAAGTACCTGAATTTCGAAATCACCCTGGTCAGCGTGGATTAGAATTAGAGCCTGGATATTGGCGGCCATTCGGAAGGAGAAGGCCTGATGGGTTCTATCAAACGAATCGCGTTGGTGTTTGCTGCGATGGCTCTGGCGGCGGGGCTGCTCGTCGTGGCCGGGTGCGCTTCGACTCCGACTCCGACTGCGACGGTTGAAAGCGCGTTTAATGCGCTGAAAAGCGGCGACTTCGACAAGTTCTCGGCGAGTTATGCCGGCGACCTCGATTCGGTGAAGGAAGCGCTGAGCTCCGACTACATCAACGGCACGGGTGCCGTCACCGATGCCCTTACCGACGATCAGAAGGCCGTGCTCACGAAATTCGTCACGATGCTGTTTAGCTACGATTTCACGGTTTCCGACGAGAAGATCGACGGGGACAGCGCGACGGTCGCCGTGGATTTCACGTCGTATGATATGGCCTCGGTCTTCAAGAATGCCCTGAGCGAATACTTCAAGCAGGCGTTTAGCCTGGTGTTTACGAATGCGCTTTCGGGCGCCACGTCGGTGAGCGAGCAATACGCTTACATCCTGTACGACGAGCTGTCGGCCCAGATGGAGAACACGGCGAACAAGACTTTGGCCGTCCAAGCGACGGTCGAGCTTAAGAAGACCGACGGGAAGTGGGTTATCCAGGAGCTGTCCGACGACGCGAAGAACGGCCTGACCGGCGGGTTGTATACCTACATCGACCAGGTTAGCCAGTCGCTGAACTCGCTTTCCTCGTCGCTGTCGTCGTAAGCGCGCACCCGGGCGTGCGCGGGTCGCGTGCGGGTCGCGTGCAACCCTCTGCCGCGCCCGTCAGCCAGCCGGACAAGTCCGGCGGCTACATGCAGGTCGTCCGGCGACCCGTGCGCGACCCGCGCGCGTCCATTAACTTTTTGCGCCGCTTCATTTAGCGAGGAGTATAATCGCCTTAGAACACCTGCGCTAACAGCGCTCGCGGCACAACATCGATTTCCCCGGGTAAGCTTCGGGGGGGTACGTCATGAGCGATAGTCAAACTGAAGATATCGAACGGCTTCGCGCGGAACTCGCAGCGGCCAACAAGGAACTCGCCAGCTACCACGACATGGCAAAGGCGCTCACTTGGAACAGCATTGCGACCTTCACCTGGGATTACACAACGGGCATCATCGATCAGGACGTGCAGGTGCAAACCCCGAATGGCACTCTGAGCTTGGCCGAGATGTCCGGCGTGACGCTTCCCGCCACCATCGAGGAAGTCATTACCGCGTTCGCCGACAAGTACGTGCACCCCGACTGGGCGGCTTGGTACAAAACCAATTTCTCAACCAAGTTCGTTACCGCGAATTTCGAGGAAATCGGCCCTTACAACCTGGCGTTCGAGCGCAAGCTCGTATCCGACGAGGTTGGCGCGCTGTATGCCCGTTTCGAGGCGCCCATCACCAAGGACCCTGATACCGGCCACCTTATGGCTCGGTTCGTGATGACCGACTGCACCAATCGGTATCGACTGGTTGCTCCCATCGAAGTCAAAGACATCGACACCGCCCGCGTCTCCCTGCTCGAGGCGCTCAGGCGCGTGTTCCTGTTCGTTGCCTATGCCGATCTTTCCACGGGCATCCCGAGCGTTCTTTCTGCGTCTGACCTTATCAGCAATGCAATGATGGAGAAGAAGTCCGCATCGCTTGAAGATATGCGAACCTTGCTTGCCACGCAGGTTGTCGAGGACGACCGGGCGGCGTTTATGGAACTCACCGATCCGGGCACGTTGAGCGCGCGCCTCGAACAGAAAGGCGTGCTTACCTGCGAATTATCTACGATGGGCGGTAAGCGCGTGCTTGTATCCGTTATTCCGGTTGACCTCAGCTACGCCACCAAAAATGCCGCAGCCGCCCGCTATTATGATGATCGCTACACCGACTACATTGACGACGACGACAACAACAACAACAACAACAACAACAAGGGCCTTTTCAATGACGTTGTTATCACGGTAGCCGACGTCACGAAAGATCGCAATCGCGAGCAGCTGCTTATGCAGGCGCAGCAGAACGCGCAGGCGGCCAACGAAGCGAAGACGAACTTCCTGTTCAATATGAGCCACGACATCCGCACGCCGATGAACGCCATCATCGGATATGCGTGCTTGATGGAAAAGCATCTCGACAACCCGGAAAAGCTCGAAGATTACCTGGGCAAGATGCGGGCATCGGGCGACATGCTGCTCGAGCTTATCAACAACGTGCTGGAAATGGCCCGCATCGAAAGCGGCGCGATGGTGCTCGACGAAGCGGTGTGGGACGCCTTCGAGATGAACGATTCGCTGTTCGCCATTCTCGATGAGCAAATGAAAGCGAAGGGCATACGGTTCACGCGCTCGATCGATGTCGAGCATCGTTTCGTGTACTGCGATTCGCTGAAGCTGCGCGAGATCTTCCTGAACATCCTGTCGAACGCCTACAAGTACACGCTTGAAGGCGGCAGCGTGAGCATGGACTTGGTCGAGATCCCCTCCGACCGCGAAGGGTACGCGCTGTACCAAACGACGATCGCGGACACCGGCATCGGCATGTCCGAGGATTATCTGCCGCACATCTTCGACGAGTTTTCGCGCGAGCGCACGGCCACGGAAAGCCGCGTGCAGGGCACGGGCCTGGGGCTTTCGATTGTGAAGCGGCTCGTGGAGCTGATGGACGGCTCGATCGAGGTGACTTCGAAGCTCGGCGAGGGCACGACGTTTGTGGTGTCGCTGTATCACCGCATTTCCAGCGAGGAGGCGCTCGCGGCTCCGGAGAGCGAGAACATCGAGGCGACGGACTTTGTGGGCAAGCGCATCCTGCTGGCGGAAGACAACGACTTGAACGCCGAGATAGCGGCCGAGATTCTGGAAGAAATCGGGTTGCACGTCGAGCGCGCCGAAGACGGCATCGTGGCCGTCGACATGCTGGCGAAAGCGCCGGCCGGGCACTACGATCTGGTGCTGATGGACATTCAGATGCCCAACTTGGACGGTTACGGGGCCGTGCGGCGCATCCGCGCGCTCGACGATGCGGCTAAGGCGGGCATCCCCATCGTGGCCATGACGGCCAACGCGTTCGAGGAGGACAAGCAGAACGCGATTGCTGCTGGCATGAACGATCACATGGCCAAGCCGATCGATATCGACGACCTTATGCGCACGCTCGACAAGCATCTGGGCTAGCGAGCACAAGAGCTGACAATCGCGCTGGTAAACGATCCCGCACATTTGGCGAGGCTGTTTCTTATGTGCTCGGTGGTCGCAGATTCACCATTCCAAACATGCGGAGAACGTGAATCCGGCGCAACATTTGTTTGTGATACGCCTTGGTTTGGAATATACTGAACAAGCATATATACATAAATAAGGATAGTTTACAAACGCCTTAATTCGTGATTGGAAAGGACGGAAACCGCGCGTGATACACCTTGGCACATGCGTCGACGGCCGTGCGCTGCATTACGACGCCACGCTCTACGAATTCCGTCTCGATCGCAGCTTGGTAAGCTATTCCGACGTGCGCGAGCTCGACAATCACGCGCATCTGACGTGGAACGCGCCCGAGCAGCGCGATTGGTTCCGCAAGATCAATCCCGCCGACTTGGACCGCTGCAATCGCCGTGCGCTCAACCGTCACGGCAACGGATACGAGCAGCTTTCCCCGGAAGAGCAGGTGCTTGCCGATGCCAAGCGCGACGACAGCGTGTTGGCCGGCAAGATCGTCGACGCCGATCCGGCGCTGGTACAGGCCGTGGCCGCCGCGCTCGAAGAGCAGGGGCTTCTTGGCCGCGCGGGTGCGCCGGCGGGGGCTCCGCAGGTGGTTATCGGCATGCCGCAGGGCATGGAGGCGCTAAGCCAGCTGCAAAAGCAGGAAGGCCGCAAGATGACGGCCGCCGAGCATTACCTTATGCGCAAGATTCTCAAGAACGACGACAAGGAAAAGGCCAAGCGCGAACGTTACGCGGCCAAGCTAGAAGCGTCGGAGGCTCGCGAAGAGGAAAAGGAAAGCCAGGCGCTTTCCCGCAAGGCATCGATCAACCGCGCTCAGAAGCGCGTGGCGCGCAAGGACAAGAAGCGCGAGCGGGACGTGCGCAATTATTCCGACCAGGCGCTGCAGGAATTCGCCGGCTACGATGCGAGCGGGCACAATCGCGAAGATCTTACGGCCGAGCAGGCCTTTGCCCGCGCGGATGCCGGTGCGTGGGACTTGATTGAGGAAATCAACGGAAGGCAGGCCGCGCAGGCGACCGCGCGCCCTGGTTACGGGCATGCAGCCGCAGCTCAGCAGGCCACCGTTTACTACGATTCGTACGGCAACCCCATCCGCCCGGAAGCGGATGCCATGCGCCCGAGCATGTCGCAGCAGGCGTATCACTTGACCGAGGAAGAGCGCGCGCTGTACGCCATGCGTCAGCGCAATTTGGCCGAGCAGGCGCAATATCAGGCGCCGAGCAACAACGTTCCCGGCATGGATGAAGCGCGCGGCGGTAAACGCAAGCGCCGTCGCAACGAAGGCGCCAGCGTGAACGGGCATGAAGTGAACGCCGACGGCACCATGAAGGACACGCGCTTCTCGAAGGCCATGAAGGGCTTGGGCCAGTTCAACCAGGCAATCTCGCCGCTCTTGGGCGGCGGCGGAGGCGGCGGCATGGGCGGCTCCGGTGGCGGCGGCATGGGCGGCATGGGCGGCTCCGGTGGCGGAGGCGGCATGGGCGGCGGCGGAGGCCGCGGCGGCTTCTAACGCGGAAAGCCAGGCCAGCCAGGCCAGCCGGCAAGGGCCGGCAAAACGAAGGCACCAACGGGGAAGCGTCCCCGAGAAAGCACAAACGCGGCGCAAAGCCGCACAGAGCAGGAAAAAGCAGTGAAAGGGTAACAGAGTTATGGTCGTCGGATTCATCATCGTGGTCATTATCATCGTTCTGTTCGCGCTGGGCATTCGCATCGTGCGCCCGTATCAGCGCGGCGTGGTTGAACGATTCGGCCGTTACAAGCGCACGGCGGAAAGCGGTTTCCGCTGGATCATTCCGTTCATCGATCGCATGACCAAGGTGGACATGCGCGAAAACGTGGTAGACGTTCCCCCCATGGAAGTTATTACGAAGGACAACGTGGCCGTGACGGTCGACGCCGTCGTGTACTACCGCGCCATCGACGCCGTGAAGCTGATCTACAACGTTACCAACTTCTACCTGGCCGCCACCAAGCTCGCGCAGACCAACCTGCGTAACGTTGTCGGCGAGCTCACGCTGGATGAATCGCTCACCAGCCGCGAGCGCATCAACGGCCAGCTGCGCGACATCCTCTTCGACGCCACCGAGCAGTGGGGCGTGGAAATCGTCCGCGTCGAACTGCAGCGCATCGAGCCGCCGGCCGACGTTACCCAGGCCATGCACCGTCAGATGAAGGCCGAGCGCGAAAAGCGCGCCGTCATTCTCGAAGCCGAAGGCGAGCGCCAGGCAGCCATCGAGAAAGCCGAAGGCATCAAGCGCAGCTCGATCCTCGAGGCTGAAGGTAAAGCCCAGGCTATCCGCGAAGTCGCCGACGCCGAGAAGGCCCAGCGCATCCTCGCATCCGAAGGCGAAGCGCAGGCTGTTCAGAACGTGTTGGAGCAGTTGCATGCGGAAGACACCGAAACCTACATCGCGGTGCGCTACGTGGAAAGCCTGAAGGCCATCGCCGACGGCAACGCCACCAAGATCTTCATGCCCACCGAGCTTTCGGGCATCGCGTCTGCAACGGGCGCCATCGGCGAGCTGTTCCAGTCGAGCAAGGTCACGCCGCAGGTGAAGGCGTTAGAGGAAGGCGCCGTTCCGCCTCCTCCGCAGGTGAAGTAGCACATTTGACGAGATGGGGGTTTCCGCCCGCGCCGATGGGGAAGGCGCGAGCGGAAATTCCTGTGCTTAAAGCAATGCCGGCGCACAGGCAACACTCACGCGAGTAAGCGCCCTGTGCGCCCCAACGATAAGGGAAGCCTATGAAGCTTGAAGTGAAAGACGCCCATTGCGGCTATGAAAAAGGCGAAGCGGTTCAGCGCTACGTAAGCTTTTCCGTGGAAAGCGGCGAGGTTTGCTGCGTGTTAGGCCCGAACGGCTGCGGCAAATCCACCGTGTTCAAATCGCTTCTGGGCATTCTGCCGCTGCAGAGCGGCAAGGTGACGGTGGATGGCGACGACATCGCCAACTGGAGTCCGCGCCGCTTGGCCGACACCATGGCGTACGTGAGCCAGAGCCATCGCCCGCCGTTTCCCTACCAGGTGAAGGACGTTGTTTTGCTCGGCCGCATCAACAAGGTCGGCTCGATGGGCCAGCCGAGTGCGAACGATTACCACATCGTGGAAAACGCCATGAACGACATGGGCATCTACCACTTGCGCGACAAGGTGTACACCGACATTTCGGGCGGCGAGCTGCAGCTGGTTATGATCGCCCGCGCCCTGGCCCAGCAGCCCCAGGTGCTCGTGTTAGACGAGCCTACGGCCGCGCTCGACTACGGCAATGTGGTGCGCGTTATCGACAAGGTGCGCAGCTTGGCGGAAAAGGGCTTCGCCGTGGTTATGACCACGCACAGCCCCGACCACGCGTTCATGTGCAATTCGAACGTGGTGCTGCTGCAAAAGGACAACCCGATGAAGTTCGGCCGCGCGGTCGACATCATCACCGAGAAAAACATGAAGCAAGCCTATGGCGTGAACGTGAAAATCGTCGAATTCGTGAACACCAAGGGCGAAATCATGCGTATGTGCTCGCCGGTGTTTTAAGGCACCGCACGCTGATCCGCTTTACAAGAAGGGAAGACAATGCTCGATCAACAAACCGTCGACACCGCCAAAGCGGGCCTCGACCGCATCATCGCAAACGTCGAGACCGTCATCATCGGCAAGCATGAGCCGGTGAGCCTTATCGTGCTCTCGCTCATCGCGAAAGGCCATGTGCTTTTGGAAGATCTTCCCGGCACCGGCAAAACCACGTTGGCGTCCACGCTCGCGCATTCCGTCGACTGCGACTTCAAGCGCATCCAGTTCACGCCCGACGTTATGCCCTCCGACGTGTCCGGCTTTTCCATCTTCAACCAAAAGACGCAGGATTTCGAATTCCGCCCGGGCGGCGTGATGTCGAACTTGGTGCTCGCCGACGAAATCAACCGCGCTTCGGCGAAAACCCAGTCGGCGCTGCTCGAAGCGATGGAAGAACGCCAGATCACCATCGACTCCAACACGTACAAGTTGGATGAGCCGTTCATGGTTATGGCCACGCAGAACCCCATCGAGCAGTTCGGCACCTATCCGCTGCCGGAAGCTCAGGTCGACCGTTTTCTGATCAAGCTTTCGATGGGCTACCCTGATTTCGACCAGGAAGTCGAGGTGCTCGAGCTGGGCAACAAGGCCAAGAAGAGCCTGCAGAGCGTGGTCACCAAGCAGGATATTTTGAACCTGCGCACGTGTGCCGAGGAAGTGTACGTGTCGAAGATGGTGTATCGCTACATCGTCGAAATCGTCACGAGCACGCGCGACAACCCCGAAATCCAGATCGGCTCGTCGCCCCGTGGCGGCATCGCCCTTCTGGCGCTCGCGCGCGCTTACGCGCTCTATCAGGGCCGCAACTACGTGCTGCCCGACGACGTTAAATATCTGGCGCCGTTCACCATTTGCCACCGCATCGCGCTCAAGCACGAGGCGAAAGTGGCGGGTCGTTCGGCGCAGGACGTGCTCGGTTCCATCATCTCCGGCATCGCCGTGCCGTATGTGGAAGAAGCCGAGCTCAAAGGCGAGCAATAGGGAAGTGATCCGGTGAACGCGCTTCGAACGACATCGACAGGCAAACGCGCGAATGCGCAAAGCAAGGCGTCGCGCCGTCGTGTGCGCTTGTTCGCACGCGTGGCGTTGTGCGCGGTAATCGCGTGCGCGCTTGCGGCGTGCATGGGCTGCCGCGACACCGATGCGTTGAAGGAAATCATCTACGACCAGAACGCGCCCACCATCGATTACGACAACCCGAACAAGCACTACATCAACAATTCGCAGGCGGAAAAGGAAAGCAACGCCGTGTCCTCGAAAGAGGTGAGCGACGAAGATCCGACCTCCGATATCGTTCAGAACTTGATCATCTACAGCTCCACGCCGAATTCCGAGGGCTTTATCGCCAAGATGTCCAAATACACTACGGGCACGCCCGATTTCCCGGGTATCGAGGCGTCCGAAACGGTGTTCTTCTTCAAGTCCGACCGCGTTGATGCGGTAGACCACGCCGTTACGGCGGAAGAGGAGCAGGAAGAAGACGAGGCCGAAGACGACGAGCAGCAAGCTCAGAAGTCGGACGGCGAATCGAATTCGGAGGATGCGACCATCAACACGTCTGCCGGCACCAGCCAATCGGGCGGCACAGCGCCCGGCTTGCCCGAGGAAGATGACAACGGCGGCGGCAAAGGCAGCGCCGAAGTGATCGGCGACTACGATCCGACCGACGGCTTTTCGCCCAACAATGAAATCGGCGGCACGACTCAGCCCGATATTGGCGGCAACGCATTCAACCCCAACTCCGACCCTGAAGACGACCCGGCCACGTCGTATGCGGCGTTCGGCGCCTGCGCATCGCTGGTGCAGATGATCGGCGGCAAGGGCGCGCTGGTCGCCACCGATTATGAAACGCTTAAGGGCTTCCACAACGCGGGCGTATCCGGCGCGGGTGACATCGCGAACGGGTCGGTGGGCGATATCGCGCTCGGTTGGCGCGACAGCGGATCGGCGAAGTACATGGATGCCGATGCCATCATCGAAGCGTTCAAGACGAAGGATCCGGAAGGGTTCGCGAACGGGACCTGCCACATTCTGATCGCCGGCACGGCCGAAGCGTATATCGGCAACTACGGCGAGGTGGTCGACAAGCTGAACGCCGCGGGCATCAAATGGACGCAGCTGCGCACGTTTGCGACGTCTACCTATATCAAAGACAACGCGAGCGATGTGGCGCGCCAGTTGGTGTCGAGCAATGTGGCCCAGTACAGCGGAAGCGCTGCGACCGACCGCGCCACCACCTATGCGCAAACGCATGACGCCGCCATCCAGGCGGCCAACGGCGGCTTGGCGCGCACGCTCGATTACGCCAACGAAGACAAAGTACTGCAAACCGAAACCGATACTGCACTCAATTCGTACAGCAACAACACGTCGGTGGCCACGCTTCTCGTGAACGCGTGGGACGCCGGCGCCTATTTCTCGGGCTATCCGTTCGATACGGGCATCGCGTTCGCGAGCATGGGATATTCTTCCACCCCCGTTTCGTTCTATCTGCAGGCGGGCGGCGCGGTCAATCGCGCAGCCGTGTCGAAAACCGCTGGCACCAACGGCGAAGCGCCGGTGACGCAGATGACGTTCGGCGCTGGCATAGACGCAGATACGCTGGTGACGACCACGGTTAACAACACCTATACCAGGTTCTCGGGCGATAACGCATCAAGGCGCAGCCTACTCGATAGCGGCACTAATGAAGGCGTTTTGGCTGGCCGCGGCTTGGGCACGAACCGCATGCCCGTGATCATCGCCACATCAAGCGACATCAAAGATGCCATTATTTTGAGCAGCTCGAGTGCGTACAGCTTGTATCATCCAGGCACCTATCAATCGAGCGGCATCATATCCGGTTCGTGTCTGCAAATCGGGGGAGTGAGCTATTGGTGCGCCATCGGCAACGATTCGCGCATGAGCGCGGAAAGCCCCGAAAACCCGGTCGGCACGTCTATTCCCAGCTCGATGATTCTGGTGAACCCCAACGGGTATTTCTGCGATTGGACGCAGGGCACGGTGGAATCGTTCCTCGAAAGCACGTGGCTCAGCTCGCAGCTGGGCAATGGGTACAGCTATGACCAGTGGAAGCAGGACGTGGTTGATTTCTACCGCTGGGCATACGACGTGAACATCAACATCAACACGATTGTCAACCAATAGGGTAAAGGGTTTATTCGTGGCGAAACTGAAAATACAAACAGGCGACGGGGGTTATGTCCCGGGCAAAGAGGAGGCGGAAAAGCGCAAGGCAGACGCGGCCAAAAAGGCCGAAAGCGATGCCAATTCGCTTTTCAACACCGACCGCGGCCCGGTGGACACCGGCCCTGATTACACCTATTCCAAATTGCGCATTCGCAAAAAGGACGAGGTGAACGTATACGCGGCAGAGCAAGACGCGCGCTATGCCATGGACGGCCGCTTGAAGAAGCTGATCATCATCGCCGTCATTTTGGTGGCTGTGTTCGTGCTCGTGTGCATACTGCCCACCGAGGTGTTCTCGCGCACGCCCGCCAAGCAGGCGATTTCGGTGCTCTTAGGCGAAACCGTCCAAGGGTTCCAGAACTTCCTGTCGTTTTTCGTAAACCCCAACACGATGTACGGCACGTATGTGCTCACCATTTTGGTCACCATTTTCGCGGGCGCGGCCATGGCGCTTTCCGGCGGCGTGTTCCAAGGCTCGCTTAAGAACGCGCTCGCATCGCCTTCGACGCTCGGCATCACGAGCGGCGGCTCGATTGGCGCTATCATCTATGCGTTCGTGGTGTATCCGAACACGCAGACTACGCTCTTCACCGGGTCGTACGACGAACTGCAGGCGCTATACGATTCCATGTCGCCCGAACAGATCATCCTCGAGCAGTTCGGCGGCTTTTTCTGCTCGCTCATCGGCTGCGCCGTCGTGGTGTGCGTGGCCATGTTGGTGGCCTATATCGCCGGCCGCGGGAAAGTGTCGAACGTGGCGCTTGTCGTTGTCGGCCAGGTGATCACCTCGACGGTTGCCGTCGTGATCACGTGGGTCACCCTGTGGTTGAACAATCATGGCGACACCGAATCGGTCACGCTGTTGTCGCAAGCCACGGCGACTTCGTTTTCGGGCGCTTACACGCCGCTTTCGGTGCTGGTGTTCGTAATTCCGCTGCTCATCTGCATGATCATCTGCTTCGCGATGTCGCGCCGCATGAGCCTGCTTGCCTTCGACGAAGACGAAGCCCGCTCGATGGGCATTTCCACCACCGCCACACGCAACTTGGTGGTGGCTCTCTGCACCATCATGACGGCGCTCGTCATATCGTTCTGCGGCATGGTTGGGTTCGTGGGCTTCATGGTCCCGCATATCGCCCGCAAGCTCATCGGCCCGGATTTCCGTTACCTGCTTCCCGCCTGCGCGTTGATCGGCGGCGTGATGATGTGCGCGGTGTATTACATCACCGAGCTGGGCATACCTTTCCTGGAAAGTGGCAGCGCGGGCATTCTCACCAGCGTGGTTGGCTGCGTGTTCTTCCTGATAACGGCGTTGAGGGGAAGGAGGTCATCCGGTGGCGAGTGGTTCTAGGCGCAAACGCGGAAACGACGAATACATCTTCGTCGACGGGCGCGTGATGCGCCAAGATGAAGCGCTGCGCATCGACTTAGGCGATGCGACGGTGCCCGGCCAGGCGGAAGCGGCCTCGGTCCCCGGCGCGGCCGAGGCGATGGCGGCGACGCACGGTTCGCCCGTTCGCTCGAGCGGCAAGGTGGAAGGCCACGGGCTTCCCTCCGATCAAATCGCCGCAGCTCAGGCGACCAAACGCACGCGCGGCCGCGGCAAGAAGGCGCGCGGCAACGATGCGACGGGCCAGGATGCGCCCGCACGCAAGACGATGGGCGAAGCGTTCCGTGAAATGGAGGAAAGCGATGCCTTCGAGCTGACCGAGGAAGCGGCTGCGGGCAACATCACGCTTAACCGCACGAAGTATCTGATGGCCGAAGACAAGCGCATCATGCGCACGAAATACCTCATTTTCGGCATCGCGTGCGTGGTCATAGCGCTGTTCGCCCTCTGCATCAACCCGACGCAGCCGGGGCAGTTCAATTCGCCTGTCGATGTGATTCGCAGCATCGGCGCGTGGTTCACGCTCGTGCCCTCGATGCTCTTCGATTCCGCATCGTATGGCCAGGCGTTCGCCGCGGTGAAGGCCGACATTCCCTCGTATGCGAACTGCATGCTGCAAACGTGGAACGTAGCCAAGTTCGCCATCAGCGGCATGCTGTTGGCGCTAGCGGGCATGTTGTACCAGAACACGTTCCGCAATCCCATCGCCGCGCCTTCGATGCTGGGCGTGTCGAACGGCATGAACGTGGCGCTGCTTGTGTTGGTGCTGCAGTTCGGCACGTACGCGACGGGATACGTCGACCTGTACTACATCTATTCGATCATCGGCGGCGTGCTGGTGTTGGTGCTCGTGCTCGCGGGCGGCAAGTGGATCAGCGGCAAGGGCCGCTTCAACGTGGTGAACATGATTCTGATGGGCACGGTGATATCGCAGCTGCTCGGCGTGATCATGACGTATGCGAACGCCTATCTGCTCGACGATGCGACGCTCATCACCTATTCGGAACTGCAATCGGCGACGAACCTCACCTCGGGTCTTTCGTTCGCGGTGCTCATCATCGGCGCCATCATTTCCATTGCGCCGGTGTTCATGTTCCGTTTCAGGCTGAACCTCATCTCGTTCTCGGACGAGGAAACGCGCCTGCTCGGCGCCGACCCCACTAAGTTGCGCATCGTTTCGCTGGCATGCGGCTCGATCATGATTCTGGTGGCGCAGCTCACGTGCGGGCAGGTGGCCATGGCATCGCTTATGATCCCGTTCTTGGTGCGTTCGGTGTTCGGGTCGGAATTCCGCAAGCAGCTGGGCGGCAATATTTTGGCCGGCATGCTCGTGCTGTTGGTGTGCGGCGTGTTGGGCCAGCTTATCGCCATCGACGGCGTTGCGGTGGGCATGGGCCCGATCGTTTCGATTATCGCGATTCCCTTGCTCGTGTGGATGCTCGCCATTCGCCAGCGGAGTTGGGACTAGCGCATGGCTTCTCAGCAGTCGCAATATAAAACGCCGGCGGAATTGGCGGTTGAGCAGGCTAACGCGAAGCGATCGCGCAAGGCGCGCGCCGAACGTGCGCCTAAGGCGGAACGTGCGCCTAAGCAGCCTAAGCAGCCGAAGCAGCCCAAGGCCGAGCGCCCCGCGAAGCAGCCCAAGGCCGATCGCGCGCAACGTGCGCAGGCCCAGCAGCCCAAGCAATCGCGCGCCGACCGCGCAAGCAAGCAGCGCCCGCAGCAGCAGGCGCGCCCTGCGCAGACCGCCACACGCACGGCGGGCACTCAGCCGAGCCGCTCGCAGGCCCCGCAGCCGCAGCGCGCTCCCTACACGGCCGCTGCTGGGCAGCGCACGCCGGCCACATCTGCCGCGTCCAAGCGCGCAACCCGCGCTGACCGCAAGGCGCGCAAAGCGGAATCGAATGCGAGCGTCGGCACGGCGCGCAGCACGCGTCGGGAACGCAAGGCGTGGAAGGACAGGCGTCGCGCCGCGCGCAAAACGGTGCGCGAGAATTCCGGCTCGTCGGTGAAGTCGATCGTCGCGCGTATCGTGCTTGCGATCATCGCGCTTGCGGCTTGCCTTATCCCCGCGCTGTTCGTCAACGACGTGATCGGCTACCTGCCGCTGCTGGCGCTCGTGCTGGTGACCGTCATTTCGTTTGTGTACCTGCTTGTCCTGAAGCGCTCGTTTTCGTTCAGCGAAGATTCGCTTGCCGCATCGTGCGAGCGCGGCAGCGAAATCGACTTCGTGCTCACGTTCAAGAACACGTCGCCGTTGGTGTTTCTGCGCTTCGAGCCTTACATCTATATCAGCGACCTATTCGACGATGTGGACACCATCACGCCGGTATCGCTTACCATGATGCCCTTCGAGGAGCGCGAGTTCCATTTCCAGGCGCAGTTCGACCACATCGGCACCTATTCCGCCGGCGTGCGCAAGATCGTGATCAGCGATTTGCTGGGCCTGTTCACGCACACGATCAAAAACGACAACCGCCATTATGTGGAAGTGCTCCCGCGCCTGTTCAACGCGGAAAAGCTGGAGCTTTCGAGCGAGGCCACGTCCGACAGTCAGAAGCCGCGCCAGGCGCTCACCGTCGACGACATGGATTACGCCGGCGTGCGCGATTACGTGTGGGGCGACCCGATCAAGACCATCCACTGGAAGCTTTCGTCGCGCAATCCATCCGGCGAATACCTCACGCGCCTGTTCGAGGCATACAACAATCCGGGCCTTTCAATCGTGATCGACACGGATGCGCCGATATACGACAACGAGTCGCTCATGTATGTGTTCGACGGGGTGGTGGAGGCCGCGCTTTCCGCCAACGAGTTCGCGCTCGCGCAAGGCGTCGATTCGGTCATCTGTTTCCATAGCAAATTCGGCGAGGAAACGCGCTTGCGCTTGCTGAATTACCACGAGTTCCCCGAGCTCACGAGCGTGCTGCCGCGCATCAAACCGGGCGATGGCTCGCAGGCGGTGGAACTGCTGCGCAAGGAAGGCAACCAGATCCACGGCCAGGACAACGTGATTTTCTGCACGGCCATGCTCAACGAAGAGGCCCTGTCGCTGCTCGCGTCGCTGAAGATGCACAAGCGCAACCCGATGCTACTGCTGGTGGTGCCGCCCGCGATGGAGGTAGAAGAGCTGCGCCGCTACACCGAACCCATGCGCCGCCTCGAGGAAGCCCAGGTGCCGGCGTTCATTCTGCGATCCGCCGCCGACTTGGGCATGGAAGTTCCGCCTGAAGAACGCAGCGGCGCGCCTGAGGCGAGCGCCGATGCCGCGGCTGACTCTTCGGAGGTGGATGCCGCATGAGCAAGATCTACCTGAAATCGGCTTTGTGGGAATTCATCTTGGTGTTCGTGGCGGCGCTTTCGCTGTGCTACACGCTGCTGAACGGCTTCTACATCGATCCGGCGCTGCAATATAGCCCGATTCCCGCGGTGGTTGTCGCCGTGTGCTTGCTCGCGTTGTTCTTCATCGGATCGAACAAGCGCTTCATGCTTCCCGGCGGTATCATCTACGCCGTGGTGATGGTGATCGCGTGGATCGCGGGCGCGGCATCGACCGGCGCCGAGGCGATTCTGGTTGACAACGAGGCCAACTACCTGATTTTCGTGATGGTGGCAACGCTCACGGCGACCGGCTGCTACTTGCTTTCACGCGGACGCACGTCGGCCGTTATCCTGTTTATCGTGAGCGCTTTCCTGATCGGCCTGATCCAGATGTTCTACGGCCGATTCGAACTGGTGTGGACCATTCTGCTTGTGCTGTCCACGCTCGCGCTCATCATCTATAAGAATTATCAGATGGTGCTTCACGATGCACAGAGCGTGCAGAAGCTTTCGTTTGTGCCGGGCTTCGCCGTTGCCGTGTGCGCAACCGTTGTGGCGGTGGGCGTGGGCATCGGGCTCTGGTTCGGCGTGATCGCCCCGCTTAACCCGGGTGCTGTGGAAATCAAGCTGATCACCGAGTATCGCGCGCTCGAAACGGTGGAAGTGCGCGGCACGTCCGACGAATACCAGATTCCGAACCTCGATATGACGAGCGACCAAACCAATGACGATGCGCGCACGACCGATGACATCAAGGAAGCGATGGATGGCGAGCGCATTCCCGCAACGGGGGATGCCGACAGCGACCCGAACGACGGCGACAGCCAAGGGTCGTTTATGGGCCTGAATCTGGACTCGCTGCAGGATGCCTTCGATATGCAGAGCCATCCGAACAACTGGCCGCTGCTCCTTATCTTCTTGCTGCCCATTCTGGCCATCATCGCGTATTTCGTGTTGCGCCGATCCTGGCGTGTGCACCGGCTCAATCAGATGCGCGCACTCGGCCCTGACGGCGAATTCGAGCAGGTGTTCCTGTTCTTGATCGAGCGCTTCCGCCGCGTGGGCATTCGCGTGCCCGAGGGCCAGACCATGCTGGAATTTGGCGTGAGTTCCGCCGGCGCCATGCACTGGTACAACGAGGAATCGAAGGAGAATTTCGCCGACCTGTGCGCAAGTTACACAACCATGGCGTATGGCACGCGCCCCGTAACCGATGGCGATGTGTCGGCTATCGAGACGTTCTACACATCGTTTTGGAAGGCCGCCCGCAAGCAGCTGGGAAACGTGAAGTACTTCTTCAAGTCGTTCCGCCTTTAGCGCTTTGCAATGCTCGCGGTATTCGGTGCGAAAAAAATTATCCTAAAGACAAAATAATCTATTACAAGATTATTCTCGAAGTGGTATAGTCGAGAAGACTTTGGCAGGCGCTTTGCTGCCTGAGTAATAGGTCGGCGGTACATGCCGCCGAAATTCGAAAGGAGATTGCATGTTGAAAGTAACAAGGAGGATCGGAACCGCGGGCCTTACCGGCGTTGTCGCTGTAGCGCTGTGCGCGGGCGTTGGGGCCACCACGGCTTTCGGCGCAACGCGTACCGTTGACTACAACGAAGACGTTGCAAGCTGGAACATCCCGACCACCCCGATGACCAACACGGTATGGAAGGATGCCGACGGCAACGTGGTTGACGAGGGCACCGAAGGCGCCACGCAGTACAAGGTTCTCACCACGTGGGCTGAAGCTTGGTCCACATCCGGTTCCGACTACCTGGGCATGTCCAACTCGGCGTTCTATGGCAACGGCGGCAACGGCAACGCTACCGTTCTCACGCTCGATAAGGCCTCCAAGCAGACCACGGTCGGTGTTTGGGCAACCGATGCCAACGTGAATCCGAACGCTTACAACTGGAACACCTTCTACAACCTGTATGCGCAAAATATGGGTTACGACGCTGAGGATTACTCCGATTGGGGCTCCATCACGTCCGGTTCCAACAAGAGCCCGGATGGCGGCGCCAACTGGAGCACCGAGGCCGGCGTTTGGTGCGGCTTCAAGTATCGTCCCGATGTTGTTACCACCAACAACAACTTGAGCGCCGCTGCTGCAGCAACTTACATCGGCTATATCCAGAACGGCCAGTACGCAGCTGATTCGATCAGCTCTGGCAGCACGCTTGCTCCTGATGCATCTGTCGCTCCCGATGGCTACGCCATCGTTTCTATGAGCGGCACCCATGTGGCCGACGTTAACGGCGACGTTCTCTGCATCCCGGGCAATGACGGCACCGTTACCTACAGCACCACGACCTCTGGTCAGGGCATGCAGGCTGTTACCACGTACAACTACACCGACAACGGCGATGGCACGGCCGACTTCGAAACCAAGGAAGGCTACATCGTTCTTGCCGTTCTGAGCGAATCCAAGGACCGCAGCGGCAACGTTACGTATGCCCCTGGTTCGATCTATGAGATCCAGGATGCCGATGGCGCCACGATCAGCAAAGCCGCTACCGCTGGCGAGTACGATCAGAGCTATGCCGTATACGGCGACGCCAACTACGATCCCGAGATCGTTAGCTACAACAACAACACCATGTACAGCTTCGGCAATTCGCTGTACACGTTGGCTGCTGCCGGCGAGGAAGTCATCGAGGACACCGCAGATTACGCCGGTCTCGATGACAACGAGGCTCTCACCTGGAAGACCGTGAACAAGCTGCCGCGTTCCGGCCGTTACACCGAAACGCCCACCGAGTGCGCACTCAACTACGAGAAGCTGGTGAAGGGCGCCGCATTCTACACGCTGTCCCAGATCGATCAGGGCAACGTGCAGAAGAAGAAGGTTGCTTACATCAACACCGAATTCGGCGGCTCGAGCGTTGAGGAAGGCACCGTTATCGTTGCCGTTATGGACTACGTCGAAGGCATCGGTGGCGGCCCCGTCGACGGCCAGGCCGGTTATTCCACGCTTGCCGTTGACCAGCTCACCACCGACACCAAGTCCGGTGCTAAACAGGGCACGAGCATGTCTTACTCCAGCTCCGACAATTCCACGGCTTCCTTCCAGCTCTACGTTGCCACGGCCGACGACTTGGCCACGTGCGACGCCATCTACATGCCCGAATCCACCAAGACCGCTGCTCAGTGGCAGGCATGGATCGAGCAATACGCCACGACCGATGAGGCCAAGGCTGCAGCAGAAAACATCACCTATGTGGTAAACGGCATGCCGTGCGCTACCAATGGTTCCAACATGACCATTGAGAAGACGCTGTATCCGACCATGGCTCTCGACTGCATCTATCCGGAGTTGTTCCCGAACATGGAGCTTTCCACCTATTGGTGCGATGCGATTTATCACATCAACTCCAGCAGCCTGACTTCCGCTATGCAGTGGATTTACCATCAATCCCCGTTAGCCGAGGGCACCTCGCTCGACAATCTCGGCAAGGATTACAACCGCGCCGACGTGCTCGCCAAGTTCACCGAAGGCTATCAGTACTTCCAGACCAGCAAGAACACCGACGCGACCATCAGCCGCATTCTTGCCAACGAGCCGCTTGATGGCGTCGAGATCGAGGGCGGTTACCATTTCAACGCGTTCGAGCCTTCCGAGGCTTGGGTTGCTTCCGAGACCGGCAGCTATGTGTCCAACCCGGCTGACCAGACGGTCGGCGTAGGCGACACCGCTACCTTCAGCGTTTCGGCTCTCGGCGAAGTTTCCAGCTATCAGTGGAAGTATTCCACGGACGGCACCAAGTGGAACAACGTAACCATCGCCGGCGCTAAGACCGCCGATCTCGCCATCGCCGCCACCGCTGCCAAGGACGGCCGCCAGTTCAAGTGCGTCGTCACCTTTGCAGATGGCCAGGTTATCGAATCCGAGGCCGCAACGCTCAACGTGATCGCTAACGAGATTACGACCCAGCCCGCTGATGCGTCTGCCGCTCAGGGCACCACGGCTACGTTCACCGTTGCCGCCACGAACGCCGCTTCGTATCAGTGGCAGTACTCCAAGGATGGTTCCACCTGGAACAAGGTAACCACCGCCAGCGCAACCACCGACACGCTCGAAGTTGCTGCTACCGCCACCAAGTCCGGCCGCCAGTATCGCTGCGTTGTAACCTTCAACAATGGCACGAAGGCGACCTCCGATGCCGCTACGCTCACCGTTGCCGCAAACGCCATCACCAGCCAGCCTGCTGCCGCCACGGTTTCCGCTGGCCAAACCGCAACGTTTAGCGTTGAGGCCACGAACGCCGCAAGCTATCAGTGGTATTACTCCAAGAACGGCACCACGTGGTACAAGGTAACCACCGCTTCTGCAACTTCTGCGGATCTGAAGGTTGCTGCTACCGCCGCTAAGTCCGGCCGTCAGTATCGCTGCACGGTAACGTTCGAAAACGGCGCTACCATGAAGTCTTCCGCTGCCGCTCTTACCGTCGAATAACGGATGGGCCGCATCGCCTAGATGCTAGGTTGCAAGAAGAACCGCCTCAGAAATGGGGCGGTTCTTTTATGTTTAGTTGAGCATACTATGCTTGACCGAGATTAATCTGCTTATAATGGACACAGGCTTTAACGCCTGCACGATATTGCAGAAAGGAAGTTTTTCATGCGTAAGAATCCCGTTATCGCATCTGCCGTTGTCGCTTTATCGCTTGCTGCCTGCATGGGCCTTACCGCTTGCGGCGGTAGCACGTCTACGGCAAGCAGCAGCTCGTCGAGCAGCGATTCGTCTTCTTCGAGCGCAAGCTCGCAGGAAACCACGTCAGAAGCAAAGGCCGCTCAGGATGCTGAGGCCGCTCTTCAGTCTGCGGCGGTCACCAACGACGACGTCACCGGCACGTGGAAGCTCACCGGCGGCACCGATGCCAAGGGCGCCGATCTGGATTTTGATTTGTTCAACAAGTTCGAAATGGTCAACACGCTCACCATCAGCGATGATGGTCGCTTCGCATTCGATTTGTACGAAGAGGAAACGCCCGGTTCGTGGAGCATCAACGATTCCAAGCTGACCTTGCAGGTGGACGAGGGCGAATCGATCGAAGTGAAGATGGTCGATGGGAATTTGCATCTGTCGTTGAATGGCGAGCAGCTGGTGTTCAGCAAGCAGTAAACCGCGCTTTGTCGCGCACGCGCACGTTTGCCTTGGGCGCTCGTAACCTGTTGCGGGCGCCTTTTTCGTGCCCATTTATTGCCAAGTGACGTGCTTATATTGTTTGTCAGGTGCGTTCTTCTTAATCAAGACTATTCTGAAACTGCTATAATTAACCAGTTTTGGAAATCAACTGATTGTCGTTGCGGAAGGATTTTTCTATGAGCAAGACCGACAATACTTTATCGATGGGCCGCCGCGGTGCGCGCGTGGCGCTTTCGGCGCTGATGGCGCTTTGCTGCGTGCCTGCTCAGGCGTTCGCGTTTGATGACGGGACTGCGGATACGACTGTTGAAGCTGCCGAGGCTGCCGATGTGGCGACCGATGCCGAAATCGCCGCAAGTGAGGCTTTGACCGAGCTTGAGATAGAAGCCGCGGTCGCCGCAGCGCCCACGCTCGCCGACCAAGGCGCAAGCGCAAGCGCGCTTGCCACGGCGGAAACGTACACCAAGAACTGCGGGAACGGCTGGTTTATCACCTTTTCTGTAACGGGCGATGTCGCCACTGTTTCCAGCGTGTCCGTTGTGGGCTCGGGCAAGTTGACCCTTCCCGCGACGATTGCCGGGGCAACGGTGACGGCAATCGGCAACGCCGCTTTCAAGGGCGTGACCGGCCTTACCGAAATCGAGATTCCGGAAGGCGTGGAAACGATCGGCGCCGAGGCGTTCCGCAACACGGGGCTTACGAGTATTGCGCTTCCCAGCACGGTGGTTTCTGCCGATAAATCGGCATTTCGCGACAACGCCTCGCTCAAGAGCGCAACGCTCAACGAGGGGCTGACGACGGTCGGGTCGTACCTGTTCAAGAGCGATACTGCGCTCGAGTCCATCGTCATCCCGTCCACCATGAACCGCGTGCCCTATGAGGGCTTCCGCGACTGTACAGCTCTCGCGAGCGTGAGCTTCGCGGGCGACACCATCCGCTACTTGCATGCGGGAGCGTTCAGGAATTGCAGCTCGCTCACGTCGATCGAGTTGCCGCTTCTTGTGGGCACGGCTACTGCCGAGGAAGCGAATGCGGAAGGATTGACCAACGTTTTCTCGTATATCAAGGGTTATACCATTGGATATAACTGCTTTCAGGATTGTTCGAACCTGAAGACCATCGTTCTCGGTGGGCCGGTAGTTTCTGAACCTAAGAGTTATTTTTCGTCTTCGAGCTGCCTTACCGGCTGCGCAAGTGGGTTGCAAATCGTGAACAAGGGTGCCCGTGCTCAAGTGAGCTACGGCACCGCCACCAGCCGTTCGTATGTTTCCGATGAGTACTGCACGCTGGATTACTACTATTCCATGGAAGACGCCGAGGCGTACACCAACAAGGTCGCGAGTATCACCTGCAAAACGCAGATCATTGAAATTGACCAATACGAGCAGGCGACGAGCACCATTCGCCCGGCGCAGCTGATTCCTTTGGTAACGGGTTCGAAGGATTATTCCGAATATCTGTATGCCGATTCCGATACCGAGGTGCCCGCGCTACCCGAGGGCAAGGTATGGTGCATTCTGGATAGCCCTGAATCGTCGTATTCGAGCGGCAATATGGGCAATTCCAGCTTCAACTATTACAACGACAAGTTGCCGTTCACCTCGTCCTATCAGGTGGTTGCCGTTGATAAGGGGTGCCTGAGCTCCGCATGGATCGACAACGACACCATTCGCGCGTATTACTCTGATGACACGGGCACCTCGAGCGCCGGCATTCCGACGCTTACGCTTGAGGAGGGCATGAAGTCCACCGATCTCGATACGCTCGCCGTGCGCCAGACCGATGGCAACGTGATCGACAGCTCGCTGTACACGTTGCGCTTCCAAAAGGCCACGATGGAGCGCACACGCGGCTTTGGCGGCTATTACTACGACACCGTTAAGTCGTGGGACGACATCGATCGCGCCGATATGGTTGAGTCGGGCTGGTATCGCGTAACGGCCATCGGCGTGGGCGAATATTCCAACACATCCACCGCGTACACGTATTTCAAGCTGGAAAGCCCGGTACCTGAGACCAAGTCGTACTATTCCGCGGAAAGCGCGTCGACATATCTGAACACACTGACCGATAACGCGAGCCGTTATATGTATGACGACTCGTCGTACAGCGTTGTCGTGAGCGGCACTGATTGGCAGGCGCAGCTCGTGGGCGCCGGCCTTGCGGGCGCGGACGGCAATTCGGATAACGACTTCGGCGCCGGCTTGCTGCTGCTTGATTTCGGTGCAGGCGAATATACGGGCATGACCACGGGTCATATCATCTCGAAGGCCACGATGTACTTGCTGCTGGGCTCCGAGAAGAGCGTTCCCATGTCGGCGGCTGATTCCGAACAGACGTATCTGGCTGACTACATTTCCGCCAAATGCGTCGACGGCGGCTGGCGCGCAGGTGCGGACGCTGAGACTTCTCAGGAGCTTGCAACGAGTGTGGTGAGCGAATTCCGCCCGGCTAACTGGGGAGCTGAATGGGGCTCCACGGCGCTTGTCGCGTCGTCTACCATGGAGCTCGTGGGCTCCGCGGCAATGGGTTATGCGTATGCGAACGGATGCCGCGTTCTGTACCTGGATGAGGACGGCGCCATTTCCGACACCGACCTCGCCCTGCTTTCCGACAGCTCTGTTGAAAACATCGTGCTGGTAGGCGATGAGGGCGATGTGTCGAGCACTGTGGCAACCCAAATCGCTTCTGCTACGGGCAAGACGCCTACGCGCATTTTGGACGGCGTTTCGGTGGGCGCGTCTTCGCTTGAATTGGCGAAGCAGACCATCGCGGCCAAGGTTGCGGATGATTCTTCTTACAAGGCGCGCATCATCATCGCCGATGCGAGCGATTCGGCCAACTGCGCGGCAGCTGCCATGTTCGCGAACGTGCTCGACGGCGTGATGGTGTCGGTGGATTCCACCGCTGATGCCAAGGCGCTGCGTGCTTACTTGGAGGATCTGATCTCCACTTCGAAGCTGGGCTTGAGGGCGGTTGATTATCTGTACACGGTGGGCGAATTCTCGTTCATTGAAGGCGACGCCGATGATTATTTCCAGCAACCGTGGACGGGCAGCACGGCCGTTGTGCGCTCGCTTGAGCTGGGCGATACGTTCGAGGTCGAGGGCTATATGTACAAGCTGGTCGACCGCTACGGCGTGGTTTCCGCCGAGTTCATCGATGCCACGCCCGGCGTTGATTCCGAGGATGTGCCCGACGAGGTGACCTTCGATGGCACGACGTATCCCGTTGTGGGTGAGGTCGACTTCTTCGCCTATGCTTCTACAACGCCGGTCTCGCTGGGCCAGACCGCGGTGCTTACCTGCACGGTTGACGGCATCGAGGAAGGCGAAGGCGCCGGTGGAGAAGGCGACGGCGAAGGGGATGACGAAGGCGAAGAGGGCATCACCCTTGCGTACCAATGGCAATGGCGCAAAGTGGGCGGCGCCTGGGCGAACGCCACGGCGAACGATTCCGCTAAGACGGCGGTCTTTTCGGTGCCTGCCACGTCTGCGCGTGCAAAGTACGAGTGGCGCTGCGTGGTGACGGCGAGCGACGGCCGCACGGCTGCGACCGATGCGATCATGTTCGACATCGCTGCGGCAGCCGAGCTGACCGCGACCGCGTCCACGTCGCCTGTTGCCCTGGGCGCGACGGGCAAGCTGACCTGCGCCGTTGAGGGCCTGGGCTCCGCGACTGCCGCCTACCAGTGGCAGTACCGCACGAGCTCGACCGGCAGCTGGAAGAACGCGACGGCAACCGGCAACAAGACGGCGACGATGTCTGCCGCAGTGACCGCGTCGCGCGCAGCTAACGAATACCGTTGCGTGGTGACGGCGAGCGACGGCCGCACCGCAACGACGGATGTGATCAAGTTCGATGTTGAGGCGGCTGCGGCGCTGACCGCAACGGCTTCGACCGATGCTGTTTCCGCGATCGGCGCGACGGGCAAGCTGACCTGCGCCGTTGAGGGCCTGGGTTCGGCAACTGCGAGCTACCAGTGGATGTACCGCACAAGTTCGACCGGCGCGTGGAAGAATGCCACCGCGACCGGCGCCAAGACGGCGACGCTTTCCGCAACTGTTACCTCCTCGCGCTTGGCCAACGACTACAAGTGCGTGGTGACGGCGAGCGATGGCCGCACCGCTGAAACGGCTGCGATTAAGTTTGAAGTTGCGGAAGCTGCGGCGCTGACCGCAACGGCGTCAACCAAGGCGATTTCCGCGATCGGCGACAAGGGCACGCTTTCCTGCGCGGTCGAAGGCTTGGGGTCGGCGACGGCTACCTATCAGTGGCAGTACCGTGCATCGTCTACGGCGGCATGGGCGAACGCAACCGCCAACGCGAGCGCCAAGACGGCCGACTTCACGGTACCGGTGAACGCTTCGCGCGCAGCCAACGAGTGGCGCTGCGTGGTGACGGCGAGCGACGGCCGCACGACAACGACCGATGTGATCATGTTCCAAGTGGGCGCGAGCGTAACCGCTACGGCGTCTACCACGCCGGTGGCTATGGGCGCGACGGCAAAGCTCACGTGCGCGGTTTCTGGCAACACCGGCACGCCCGCTTACCAGTGGCAATACCGCACGAGTTCGACGGGGTCGTGGAAGGCCGCAACCGCAACGGGCAATAAGACGGCGACTTTGTCGGCCGCGCTCACCGCGACGCGCCTGAGCTACGATTATCGTTGCCAGGTGACGGTGGATGGCCAGACCGTCTATACCGATGCGATCAAGTTTCAGCAAAGCTAACGATTTTTAGTGATTGACGGCGCGTCAAAGGGTCCGGGGCGATTAAAGCCTCGGGCCCTTTGTTGTTGCTTTTCGTTTCACGCAGTTTTGGTGCGATTTGGCAACGAAATTCCAATTCTTTCTGGATTGGATTATTCTGAAACAAGAAGATTTACGCATATGCATGATTGGAGCATGTTTTGGCTGACGAGCGTAACGATAAGAACCTTTTCGAGGAAGCCTCCGAGTTGGAGCAGATTTTCAGCGAGGGCGCTTCGTACGCGGATCGCGCCGATATCGACCACGATGCTCCCGTTGCTGAGGATTCAGCTGAGACGGAAGACGCCGTTGCCGTTGAGGATGACGCCGAGGTTTCCGATTCCGATGACGAAGAGGTTTCCGATCCCGGCCCTGACGATCCGGTAACCGAGGCGCTCGGCGATATTCCACCTGAGAAAAAGCTCAAGTCGAAGAAGAAGATCATCGCCATCGTCGTGGCCGTGATCGTGGTCGTCATTCTTGCGGTGGGCGGCTTCGTCGCTTACAACTTCGCCACGGGCGCTATTGCCCCGGCTAACGCCGCCGCTAAGTACGGCACGTTCGATTACCTCGACGAATCCGAGGTTACCGACTACATCATGACGTACAAGAAATACATGGGCTACGAAAACGCCACCGACGACGAATGGGCCCAGTTCCTCGCCGCTTACAACCTCACGCCCGAGCGTTTGCGCCTTTCCACGGTGCGCAGCTTACTCACCAACAAGGCAATCGAGAAGCGCGCTAAGGAGCTCAATATCACGGTGAGCGATGATGAGGTGAACGAAGCGGTCGAGGCGTTCAAATACATGTATGCACTCGATGATGACGCCACGTTCCAAAATACGTTGGAATCGTACGGCCAAACGCTTGAAGGCTTCAAGGAAACGCGCCGCTTGCTGCTTTTGGAAGAAAAGCTGCTCGAGGCCGACCTCACCATTGCCGAGCCCTCTGTCGAGGCCGTGCGCGAAACCATCGCCTCGGTCGCTGCCGACCAAGCGTCTGAGGACGGCGTTGACACGTCGACCGATGCGGCTGGCGATTATTTCACGCTCAAGCATTGCTATCTGTTTGCCAAGAAGGTCACCGGCGACGAAGCGACGCTTGACGATTACAACAACGTTGAGCTGGTCAAGCAGGAATTCCAGGAGTCGGGCATGGATGTTTCCACGTTCGTGTCGATCATCACGCTGTATTGCGATGTGGACAGCGTGAAGGAAGTTTCCGGCGACATGGGCTGGGATGTTGACACGACCGAGCTTTCCGAAACAGCGGCGAAGGTGCTCGCGCGCACCGATATCGGGCAGGTTTCCGAGACGTTTGCCGATGGCGACATGGAATGCTTCATCTGGGTCGACCAGGGGTATGACATTCCTTACGGTTCCGAATTCATCACCGTTATGGATTTGTCGAACATGCCCGACGGCTTGTATCAGTACTTCCGCGACCTCACGCTGTACAACGACCGCGAGGCGTTGAGCTCTGATTATTTCAGCGGTTTGGTGGACAACCTCGATATCGTGTTGTACCCCATGCCGTCGGATGTTCCGTATAACGTCGATATGTCCGCGTATAAGGTGGAGTGATAGATATGGCTAGGGTGGCCGGAACAGTGTCTCGAAAGGCGGGCGCGCACAAGCTTGTGGGCTTGGCGTGCTTGCTCGCGTTTGCGTGTGCGGTGGCGGCTTCGCTTATGGGCGGGGCGGTTGTCCAGCCGCGACTGGCGTTCGCCGCCGATTACGCCATAACGAGCCAGCCTGCGAGCGTGGTTGCCGCCGAGGGCGACACCGTGACGTTTGCGGTGGAAGTGAGCGATTCGGGCGCTCGATTCCAGTGGCAGAAATCCACAGACTGCGGATTGGGCTGGTCGAACGTTTCCTCCGATGATGCGAAGGCGAGCTCATACGCCGTTGAGGTTGGCGAAAAGGATGCCACGCAATACCGATGCGTGGTGGCGTTTTCCAACGGCACGACCGCTACCTCGAAGGCCGCGATGACGACCGCTCAGAACACGGCGAGCATCGACGGCAAGGGCGAATTCGTAACGCTTGCCGATGCCATGGAGGCCGCGTCTGACGGCGATGTCATCGTGCTTCTGGCGAACGCGATCGAAAACGTGACCGGTACGTCGGCCAACGTGACGATCGATTTGGCCGGCTTCGAAATCGGGCGGTTTGTGGTGAGTTCGGGATCGTCGAGCGCGAGCGTGCAGGGCGGCTACGTTTCGAGCAGTCAGGGGACCATTCGGCTTTTCTCGAGTGTTACGGTCGGCCGCAATATAGTGCAGGTGAAAGGCTTGCTTTCGGGCAATGTGTCTGTGGTGAACGGCACTTATGGCGCCAATGTGGGCAATCAGGCGAATCGCGTGAAGGATTTCGCGGCAGAAGGCTCAACGTGCTCTTCGACGCCGAAAACGGCGATTGTGTCGGGCGCTTCGGTGAAGTACTACTTGGTTGAAGCGGGCCATGTTCATACGCTGTTGAAGAACGCCGCTAAGTGTGGCACAGATCGTTACTACTGGATTTGCTCGTCCTGCAATAAGGTGTTCGCCGATGCCGCCGGCACCGTTTCCGCAACGCTTTCCGATTACAATCATAAGCTGAGCTTTGTGGAGGGCACGGCTGCGACGTGCACCGAACCGGGCAGCGAGGATTGCTGGGAATGCAGCGCGTGCGGCAAGCTGTTCTCGGATTCTGCGGGCGCTACTGAAACCACGGCGGAGGATATTGTGATTCCCGCGCGCGGCCATATGATCGATCATCAAGATGCGACCGAGCCTACCTGCGAGGGCAATGGTTACTTGGAACATTGGTTTTGCGAGCGCTGTCAAATTTTTTACTTAGATGAGGCCTGCACGCAGGAGACCACGCTTGCGGACGTCATCTTGCCGAAGCTTGGCCACGACTGGAGCGCATATGTTGTGACGACTGAGCCGACCTGCGTGGATACGGGCGTGGAAACGAGCACGTGTTCGCGCTGCGGCAAAACGCAGGAGCGCGATGTGGATGCTTTGGGCCACGATATGCTGGCTATCGAAGAGCAATCATCCACATGCATCGAGCAGGGTCACAACGCGTATTTCCAGTGCCAGCGCTGCGAGTTGTATTATCGCGACGAGACGGGTCTTATGCCCACTACGCCGGAAGCCGAGCTGCGCCCGCTCACCACGCACAGCCTCACTAAGGTGGAGGCGCGCGAGGCGAGCTGCACCGAATTCGGCTGCATTGACCACTTGGAGTGCTTGAACTGCGGCGGCTTCTTCCTTTCGAAGGCGGACGGGTCGCGCACGCAGGTCGACCGTTCGGAAGTGGTTACCGCTGAAGCGCTCGGGCACAACCTGAGCAAGGTCGCCGCTGTTCCCGCCACCTGCACCGAGCAGGGGACCATCGAATATTACGTGTGCTCGCGTTGCAAGCACGGTTACGCCGATGAGACGGCGGAAAAGTCGCTGACCGACAGCGATGTGATGGTTGCGGCATTGGGGCATGACCTGGTGAAGCACGACGCGACCGAGTCGACGTACACCACGTACGGCAATCGCGAGTATTACACGTGCTCGCGCTGCGATAAGGTGTTCAAGGCCGACAAGACCACCGAAACCACGGTGGCTGCCGAAACGCTGGCGCTTAAAGTGGCGCCTTCTAACGGCGATGACGACAGCTACTACGATGACGATGACGATACCGGCAACGGGGCGGGCGTCGTGGTCGGCTCGACCGATGGCAATGACGGCGGCGACGATGACGGTTTGGGCGAAGAGGAATCCGATTCCGCGTATCCGAGCGTCGTTGTCGATGACGAAGAGGATTCCTCGCTCGGCTTGAACGCTGCCGAGGCGGGTAGCGTCGAAGAGCAAGCGAGTGGTGGCCTGAACGACTTTTCGGTCTTCATGATCGTGTGGGGCGTAATTTTGGTGGTGCTTGCCGCTTTGATTGCGGCGGCGGCTATACTTTTGCGCAAAGGCAATGTGGCGCTGCCGTTCGTGGGCAAGCAAAAGTATGCTGCAACGGGCGCTGCCGCAAAGGCGAGCGAGCGTCGTGCGGCTGAGGCTGCCGGCCTAACCGCTCCCGGCGCGGTTGCGGCGAGCCCTGCGAGCGGGCTTTCCTTCAGCTTTGCTGGCACCGCAAAATAGGCGTTATCGATAGGAGTTTTTGCTATGCGTTTTGAATCGGTTCTTAAGTGCGGGGTTGTGGCATGCGCAATCGCGCTGTGCGTGTGCATGTTCGGCTGCTCGAGCACGAGCGCTTCGTCTTCGAGTGCGAGCAGTGCGAGTTCCGCCGCCGTTTCTTCGAGCGCCGATGCCCAGGGCGATGACGACGGCGACGGCACCGGCGAGGCCGTTGAGGAAGAATCGGATAGCGAGGTTGTGGTTGACGATTCCGATGACGAAGATGCCGAGATGAAGGACGTCACCAACGTGAACGCCCAGGTGAACGCTAACGACAACGGCAACGGTTGCACGGCCGAGGTGCTGAACAAGGCTGTTGACGGCGCGGGTTATGCCGGTTTCACCTTGAAGGTCACCAACAAGACCGACAAGGACTTGAACGTGATCAACGGAGCCTTCACGGTGAACGGCAACGCTGCTACCGCGTTTGTTCAGGATCAGGTGAAGGCCGGGGGAGAAATCGAGTCGTTCGTATTCTTCTTCAATGGAGCATCGAGCGTGTCCGACCTGACCAACGTTTCCGGCACCATCTACTTGGAAACGGCCGATGGCGAGGAAGTCGCCGACTTCGCTATTTCGTTCTAAGCGCGTTTACAAGCGAGCGATACGATGCCCGGGACTTTGTGTTCCGGGCATCTTTGTATGTGCGGCGAGGTTGACGGGAGCACGGCGACATTGACGGGCGTTCGGCGAAGCGTCCGCGTGCTTGTGCCGGCTTCTAACGCTCGGTGAGCGAGATGAGGCCGTCGTTTGCGACCGTGACGTCGTAGGTGATGGTGGTGCCGTCGGCTGCCGTGAGCGTGATTGTGGTGGACCCGTAGCCTTTGGCATTTATTTGCAGGTCGCTGTCCGTTGTCATCTGGGCTTCGACGATGCTTTGATCGGCCACCGAAACCGTGTAGTCGCCGGGCGTGGAAACGGGGTAGCTCGCCGTGCTGCCAGGCCCGCCTACCAGCGTGACAACCAAGCACACGATTGCGGCCACAACAGCCAGGCCGCCGGTTATCGCGCGGTCACGCGCACCGCGCTCCAGCACAACGACGTATACGACTATCTGCGCAAAGCAGAACGCCGCGGCAATCAGCTGGTCGAGCCCTCGTGCGCCGCGCAAGGCGGTTTCCGCGAATCCCGCGCCCATATATGCCAGCAGCGCACATGGAATTGCCAAGATAATGGCGCCTACGATGCCGCCGTGCTTTATCGCATAATTCGCGGCCGCTCCTGCGGGGAAGCATACGATCGTCGCGATGAACCAGTAATAGTAGTAATGCCAGGGAAAGCCCTGATAGACGGGCCACATGGTGAGGTACACGAGCGGCTGGCTGATCAGGAAGAAGATGAACGTTTTAAGCGCGGCCTCGAGGGGCTTTTCGCAGTTTGCGCAGATGATGAGCGCGAAGAGGATCCATGCCTCGGCGGTTTCGCCGATGTTGCGCACGAAGGTGCCCTCGAGCGGCGGCGCCATCATGATAAGGCCTGTGGCCACGCCGGTAATGATGGCGAAGATGATGATTTTCGGCCACGTGGGCTTGATGCCGAAGAAGACCTTGTTCAGTGCGTTCATCGAGCGCTTCTCCTTGTTGGAAAGTCGGTTGTTGGCGCGCGCAGCGCTTATTGCGGAATTTTACTACGAGGCAGGGTGGGCGCGGCCTGCTTATTTGGACTCTCATGGCAAATTTGCTCGAATTTCAAGCAACAAAACCGAGTTGCGAACGATTTTCCAATGCCTCAAGTGGCGCTGGCTTTGGCGAGAAAAATTGCGACCTGCGGAAACGTTGTCGAGGTGGCGTTTCGGCGACGACTTCGGTGCGGATTCGACGGAAAAAATCGTTCGCAACTCGGTTTTCTTGTGTCAAATCGGCTCGTTTTTGCCATGAGCGACCTCACGCTGGCTCGCGCGGTCTTCGTGCGGGGGAGTGTCAGGGCTCGGGCGGTTCAAACGTGGCTGTCAAGCCGAGCGTGTCCCATGAATACCCCAAGCGCTATCGGCGAATTTGGGAAACTATACCCATCGATACGATCCGATGAAAGGGGTATGAAATGGCAAAAGGCTTGATTTTGAAGGCGCAACCGAGTGACGGCGGCATGATCATCTACGTGACGGGGCGCGGGATGGGCAAGATTTACGTGATGGCGCATCGCCACAACCAGGATCTGTTTCATTACTTGCGCGATGGGCGCCGACTCGATGACGTGCGCAGCTACAAGCCCGGTCGCGGTTTCGCGCAGCAGAAGCTCGCGCGCAGCCTCCAGCACGTGCTGAAGGTGACCGATTGGATACTCGCCGAAAGCGCGGCGGCGTAACGCTGGCGGTTTACGGGGTTTGATGGCGATATAATTGCGCTAGAGCCAATCGGCCAAGGAGGCGCCGCATGAAAGTCGAATCGAAAAAGCTCGCGATTTTGTTTGCGGCTGCCTTGGTTGCGCTCGCTTGCGCGTGTGCCTGCGCGTTCGCTTTCGGCGCGCGCGAAACGACGGCGCTCGCGAACACCGCGGCGGCGGGCACTTCCGCGTGCGAGCTCACCGAAGCGGACCGTGCGGCCTACGAGGCGGATGGAACGCTCGCCGCGCGCCAGGCGTTTATGGACGCTATCGCGCAAGGGCAGCAGGATGCGGAAAGCGCGCTTATCCAGGCTGCGAACGCGCGGTTGGCGCTTGCGTCCGGGTCTGCGGCGTACACGGCGCAATCCGCAGAAGGCTCGGCAACGGCCGATGCGCTTTCGAGCAGCGTGCCGACCGACTGGCAGTCGGGCATGGCGACCACGGGCACGGCCAAGGTGCTGGCCCTGCGCGTGTCGTTTCCCGATTACAGCTTCGATGAAGCCGACACGCTTGATGCACTCGACGCGCTCGTGAATGCGCCGGCGTCTTCGGATAACGCGAACTATCCGTATGAAAGCTTGAACGCGTATTACGAGCGCGCATCGTATGGCCAGCTGGACATTTCGGGCACAGCGATCGATTATCAAGCGCAGCATGAGCGCAGCTATTACACCGATACCCAGATGCTGTTCAAGGAAGCGCTCGAGGCGTTGGATGCGACGGTTGATTTCTCGCAGTTCGATGGCAACGGCGACGGGCTGATCGATGCCGTTTACCTGCACTTTGCAGGGCCGAATTCTGGTTGGGGAAGCACCTGGTGGAGCTACCGCGCCAAGGCCGACATCGGCACGTATGACGGCGTTGCCACGAGCTCGCTCGTGACGTTGCACGTGTCGAGCGCTGAACTATCCGGCGCGCAAACCATCATCCACGAAACCGGGCATGTGCTGGGGCTGCCCGATCTGTACATGTACAACTCCACGTCCAAGAAGGTTACCTATCGCACGGGCACGCTCACCTGGGACTTGATGGAAAGCGACCTGGGTGAAACCAACGGGTATTTCAAGTGGCTGCTCGGCTGGATTTCCGACGACAAGGTGCTGCGCGTGGTGGCCAACGACGACGGCATCGTGGTGAAGCGGGGAAGCGAAGTCGTGCAGACCATCGCGCCGGATGATACGGGTGCGAGCTCGGTCGATGAAACGCTGAGCGCCATCAGCACCGACGTGCTCGACGAAAGCGGCGGCATCATCGTTGTGAGCAACCAGGACGAGGGCATGTTCGCGAGCTTCTTCATGGCGGAATACGACAAGAAAGCCGCGAATCAGCCGTATGGATATTGGGATTACGGGACGAAGAGGATCGAGGGCCTGCCGAGCGGATTCCGCATTTACAGCGTGAACGCGGAACTCAACGAAGCCGGCAGCAACTTTGCCTACAGCAACACCGATGGCATCGAAAACAGGGCGCTCATCCAGCTGCTCGATGCGGATATCGACCTTGCGCACAGCGGCCTGGCACTCGACACGCGCGTGGCGGCGTCTGGCTACAACCTGGATGGCGGCTTCAACTGCTATCTCGCGGAAGGGAAGAGCTTCACGCCCTGGACGCGGCCTTCCACTAATCTGTGGCAAAGCGCGGCGACCGGCTTTACGGGCCTCACCTTCACCACGGTGGCTGCGGGGGATAGCGAAGGTACGCTGCGGATTTCTTACAGCACCGATGATCGGCCCGATCCGAGCACGTTTAGCGTGGAAGCCGTAGACGCCGAGCTTTCCAACAACTGCACGATAACGCTCAAAAGCGCATGGGCGGTAAGCGTGGTCGACGGCGCGGCCGGCCAAGGCGTGATTAAGGTGGGCGACCACACGTTTGCGGCGGCTCTGTCGGCCGAAGGCGATGTGATCAGCGCCGCGGTGACTATCCTCGAAGGCCTGTTGAAATCGACCGATGAAGCGATGCTCACGATTCCCGCAGGCGCGCTGCTCGTGAGCACGTATGGCGGGCAAAACGCTTACAACAACGAGATAACGGTGCCGCTCACGGTGGGCCCTGTGCTCGATTTTGACGTGGTTGGCCTGATGGGCGGCATCACAAACAAGTCCAACTTCATCGTGCGCGAGAGCAACGCGATCAGTGTCGGCGACACGGCGTACGTGGTGTCGCTCGTGAATGGCGAACCTAAGCTGATCAGCGCCAAGGCGGACGCGCTCGACGCGCCGACGGTGACCGACCTGGCCATCAGCGAGGAGTGGGCGAACATCGACACGTATCAGGGGCTTACGCTGCGCTATATCGGCTCGGGCAAGGCGGTTTTGAAGGTCGCGCGCAAGGGCATTGTGACGCCGCAGGCTGCCGCGAGCGCTGATGCGAGTGCTGATGCGAGCGCAAGCGCGGATGATGCAGCTTACAACCAGCCCGGTGGCTGGGAAGACATGGAGACGTGTTACTGGATCAACCTGGCCGATGGCGCGCTTCTGGCGACGGGGCCCACGGACACCGGTATCGATCGCATCGTGGTCACGCGCGATGCCGACACGATGGACGTTTTCCGCGTTGAATCGGCGGATCAGACCTACACCATCACTGATTACGCGGTTGCGGCGGATGGCACGGTGAGCACGCATACGACGCACATATCCGCCGCGGATGGCTGGTGGGTGGCGAGTATCTCGCAAACGGCCACGGGCGCGCAGGACGAAAGCGCGGGCGATGCCGCTGGGTCGGGCGCTCCCGTGATTATCGCGCTGCGTTCGGGCGTGTACGCGGGTGCGCAGACGGTCGTGTGCGCGTTGAGCCCGGACGCGTTTGCGAAACTCGCGCAAAGCGATGAGACTGCTCAAGATGTGAAGGATGCGGCTGACCTGGGCACGTTCGATTTGGGTGATTTGTATCCGTATTGCTCGAATTTGCTGGCAGACGGCACGCTTGCCGCGTATTATTACAACCTTTCCGAGGACAGCAAGGGCGACACGCTGGGACGGTTCACGCAAGACGGTGCGTGTACCGGATCGGTTAAGCTCGAGAATCTGAATGAGGCGGGGGATGACCCTGTTTGGCGCGAGATTTCGGCGAGCCCCGATGGGTCGCAGATCGAGCTCACGCGTTACAAGACGGGCACCGATACGTATTTGGTGGCCGAGTCGCTGTTCATCCCGCTTTCGACTTTGACGGAAGGCGCGCAAAGCACCGACCAGAGCAGTCATGATTGCGGTAAGTACGTGTTCCATAACAGCTCGTTTAGGGGCGTGTGGCTGGGCACGGGCAGTTTGTATGCTCACCTGTCGTGGGAAAGCGAAAGCTCTGCGTATGGGCTTGCGAGCGATAAAGCTTTGACCTATCAGACGTTCGATTTCGCGGCTTCGGACCCGGACCCCGATCCCGATCCCGATCCCGATCCGCAACCCACGCCCGATCCGAGCCCGAGCCCTGATCCGGGCGATGATTCGACGCCCGCGGACGCGTCGTCGAACACCAACGATGCCGCAACGGCGTCAACACCCGCAACAGGCGACGCTGCCTTGCCCACAACCTGCGCTCTCATTGCGGTGCTGGTGCTGGCCGCATTGGGCGTTATCGCTGCAGCGCGCGTTCGCCGTGGTAAGATGCACCTAGGTTGATTCGTGCGGCTGCACATGGCGTTTGCACGAACAGGTTCGTTTCAGAGAAAGGACTGATCCCATGGACATCCTCAAGGAAATCGGCGAGAAGATTCAGGCGGATGAAGGCTTGCGCGAAGGCATCGGCAAGGCGGTAGGCGACGTTGCAGCTCAGGCTGCGGCCAAGGCCGGCCTGGATGTTTCGGCAGACGATATCGCGAAGGCCGAAGAAGCCGCCCTTAAGTTCGCGGAAGAGAACCTCGGCAAGTCCGAGTAGCGCGCGCACAACGCATAGCCAAACATGAAATCGGGGCCAAGAGCAACAAACTCGAGTCGCTCCCTGTCTCGGTGACCATGATTATGAATAATCTCCCTGTTGGCTATTTCCGTGACCTTCAGATTATCAAAGAGGTATTCCTCCCTGCGTTCGACGACCTAAAAGACTGTCTGCAGATGGCTGCCTACATCATCAATAAGATGAAGGTCAACGAGAACATTCTCGACAACCCAATCTACGATCCTATGTTCTCAGTCGAGGAGGTCAACCGTCTCGCAGCAGCCGGAATGCCGTTCCGCGATGCCTACAAGAAGGTCGGACTTGATATCGAGGCTGGCAACTTCACTCCCGACAAGAACATCCATCACACCCATGAGGGCTCCATCGGCAACCTCTGCAACGACAAGATTCAGGCACTCATGGACGATGCAGTCTCCGGCTTCAGGTTCGGCAAGATGGAGCAGGCGGTTGCCGCACTCCTTAAGACAGGCGAATGATGATGCGAAAACTCTGTGCCTTACTGGCGTTCATCCTCACCTTCACTTCCTGCTCTGAGGATAAGACCTACAGCACTGCCAATATGGTGCGCTGTTTCTTCACGGTCAATCAGTACACGCAGCTCTTCAACGTGATGGGCAGCATGGGCGAATATGCCACGATACGGCCAATGAAGTCGCAGGGCAAGATGCAGATGTCGAGCAATATCGGCACCACAGACTATACCATGACTGCCGACATGAAAGGCTACGAGTTTGGTCTTGGCGGCATCATCGTCGGTGTAAACTACTATGGTGAATACATGGCCTTCGACCTCGCTTGTCCCAACTGCAACCGTGCCGACCGCCGGCTCACCATCGGTGATGCGGGCATAGCAAAATGCTCCAAATGCGGTATCTCATACGATCTCAACAACTACGGAGTGATATCCGCTGCCACCGAGGTGTCCGAATTCGAATCGCCCCGAGGTCTCTAC
>R14__coassemble_343_pt1 | contig 35514 bp, 26 predicted proteins | sample R14__metabat2_low_PE_025 | metagenome-assembled genome bin R14
TGGCTTATCGCGCAGGGCTAGGATTGGTTGTGCTGCCGTTTTGCTGGCTTTTTGACGGTCGCGGGCGTGATTTCGTTTGATATAGTTTGCGCAAGGTTTTCCATCGAGAAAAGGAGGCGCTTATGCCCGGATTCGATAATCATGGTGGCCCCGGCGGTCCCGGCGGCGGCCCGCAGGGTGGTCCCGGCGGTCAGCAACGCGGAGGCTTCGGTGGCCCGCAGGGCGGCCCCGGCGGTCAGCAGCACGGTGGTTTTGGCGGCCCCGGCGGCGGCCAGCAGCACCACGATCCCGCACCCAAGCAAGAGCATCACGACCCGGCTCCCGCTCCGAAACCGGAGCCTGCGCCTGCACCCGCACCTGCGCCGCAGCCGTTGCCGCCGTTGGATGTGAGGGGCATTTCCGCGAGTTCCGACCCGCGCGAAGCCAACAACGCGATTTGCAGGGCGTGGCAGGATGTGTACGCCCATTACAAGGGGATGAATCATCCCGGTGAGCCCGAGCAAAGGCAGCTCGCCGATCGTGCGCGTGAAGCTATCGCCGCGCTTGAGACGCTGGCCATGGCGATGCCGGATAGCCATCTGGAATGCGTGTTGCTGTACGAGAATTGCGATGAGATCACCGATGCAGTAAACGGCTCGTATCATTATGAGAAAGATCCCGATCGCGATCATTGGTCGACGAAGTTCATGCCGATGAATGCTCGCCTCGAGGATAATTGGGACAACAAGGCCGAATACCACAAGGATTTCCTGCGCGAGGATTACTACAAGCTGCATCCCGAGCAATCCGCGGTTCTTTCCGAGCTTGAAGGCAGAGCGGCTGAGATTTCCGCCGAGCTTGGCGACCTGAAGGACGAAAAGCGCAGCCACGGCTTCTTCGACTTCTCTGGAAAGAAGGAAGTGAAGGAGCGTATGAAGCCTGTGAAGGAGGAGCTTGCGAACGTGCAGGGGCAGATGAACGCCATCCGTCGCGATGCGGACGGCTACATTAAGGAACGCCTGCGTGATATTGGAAGTTCTTGGGCCCGCCTCGATTACTAAGTCGCGAGCACGGACGAATTACGTCAGACGCCCACCGTTGTCGGTGGGCGTCGTGCGCTACGGCCCCAAAGCCGACGCGCTGCGGAGCGTGGGCGGAGCCCCGCGTAACGAGTACTTCGCCTAATGCGCGAGCACAGCGAGCTACTGGAAATGGAAGTACGCTCGGCCTTCGGACGGCGCCAACTGGGGGCACCTGGGAGCGTTTTCGCTGACTCTTCGGCGACTCGCGTCAACCTCGCACTTGTCGGCAGTTCAGCCTGCGCCGGCAAAGGCGCTCCCTTCGGTCGCTGTTTGCCTGTTCAACCGCGGTTGCTCCACCTGCGCAATGAGACACATACCTCGGAGGTATGTGTCTCATTTGTTGGAATAAGCGGTATGCGAACGCGTTTGGATCTTGCCTGCTATTCAACAGCCTTGTCTATGTCCACTTCCCATTTCTCAAGCTTACGCGGCTCGAGATGGTCTTCGTCGGGCGCTGCCGCCAAGCGCTTGAAGTAATCCCTGGTCTCGCGCGCGACCACGCCCGAAAGCGCGATAAGCGCGATCATGTTCGGAAGCGCCATCAGGCCGTTGAAGATGTCGGCGATGGTCCACACGGCAGACACGGTCATGAACGGACCGATCAGCACGCAGAACACGTACAGCCAACGATACACCTGCACAACTTTTTTGCGACCGTTGCTCAGGTATTCCAAGCAGCGCTCGGAATAGTAATCCCAGCCGAGAATCGTGGTGAAGCCGAACAAAACCAGGCAGAGCATCAGCACGAACGATGTTACTTCGCTCGGCAAAAAGCCGAGGCCCGCGTTGAATGCGGCCGTGGTAACGCCGGCGCCCTCAAGTCCGGGGATTTCGTACACGCCGGTCATAACGATGGCGAGGCCCGTCATCGAGCACACAACAATGGTGTCGAGGAACGTGCCGGTCATCGAAACGAGGCCCTGGCGCACCGGTTCATGCGTTTGAGCGGCTGCGGCGGCGATAGGGGCAGACCCTAAGCCTGCTTCGTTCGAGAAAATGCCGCGCGCGATGCCCTTCTGCATGGCGATGATGATGGCGCCAAGCGCGCCGCCCGCCGCCGCGCGCAAACCGAACGCGCTTGAAACGATGATCACGAATGCTTCCGGAAGCTTGGTGATGTTGCAGATGATAAGAACGACCACGAACACCACGTAGATGACCACCATCGCGGGGATCACTTTTTCGGACACCTTGGCGATGCGCTTCAGGCCGCCGATAACCACCAGGCCCACGCACACTGCGAGCAGGATGCTCGTGACCACGGTTGCGATCGAGTAATCGGCGCCGAACAGGTTCACGGTTGCGGCTTTATCCGGATCGAAGAAGTTGGTGATGGCACTCGAAATAGAGTTGACCTGCGTAAACGTGCCGATGCCCATAAGGCCTACGCATACGCCGAAAAACGCGAACAGCTTCGCCAGCCATTTCCAGCCTTTGCCCATGCCGCGCTCGATGTAATAGAACGGGCCGCCGAGCACGTGGCCGTCTTTGTCGACAGAGCGGTACTTCACGGCCAGCAGGCCTTCGGCGTACTTGGTTGCCATGCCGACCAGGGCGGCGATCCACATCCAGAACAGCGCTCCCGGCCCGCCGGCGACGATGGCCGTAGCGACACCCACGATGTTGCCGGTGCCGATGGTCGCCGACAGCGCTGTGCAGAGCGCGCCGAAACTGGAAACCTCGCCCTTGCCGCCTTCTTCGTTTTTGATCATGTAATGCAAAGCGCGCGGCAGGTGCCTGAATTGCAAACCGCGCAGGCGCACGGTAAGCAGAATGCCTCCGAATAAAATGAGCACCATCAGGGGAACGCCCCAGATGAAATCGTCAATTGCCCCGAGTATGCTATTGAACGATTCGAAAAAATCTTCCACGAATAATCCCTTCCCAACTCGTCTGTAACCTGTTGATGAAGGGAAGCGAAGAAAAAAGAATAGGTTAAGCGGCGACTGGTTAATCAGCCTGCGCACATTCTGTCCTTTTGCCTGAGAGTTTCAAGCCCTTGCGGCCCTTGCCCCTTCGGCACCCTTGCGGGATTCTCCAGATGCCCCTCGTTTAAAGCCTGTTTCGCGTGGATTCAGGCAAACTCAACGGGTTAACGCATTAATTAGCTTGTGCATAGTAGCACGCCAGAATGGGTTTGGGAACCGCGATTCGCAAATTTACGGAGGCGCTTTGTTTCGGCCTGTTTCTAGGAGCTTTGGATTCGGAATCGTCGTTATTGTGGTAAATTTGCTGCAAAACTTGCGTTATTGTGGTACTTAAAATTCTAACTACCGCAATAACGCAAAATATTTCGGGAATTTACCACAATAACGCAAAACATGCCACGGTGCCGAGCCGCAGCGGAGCAGCTCGCCGCGCTCATCAGCGAAGTGAGTAATTTGGAACGTCCCTTTCACTCATTCCTTCCACTCATTCGCCGCCGCCCCTGTTCGGGCTGGAGTATAATGCGCTCTCGGGAAAAGAGATCGAAGGGAAGAACATGGCCGCAGACGGTGTGCGCGCGGGGGCGGGGCCTCTGCCGGGAATGGGATATCGCGATGAAACGAAGGCGCAAGAGGTGCCCGAAGTCCCCTTCTCCACAGTTGCCAAGAAGTTCATCGGGTATTATAAGCCGTTCACGGTGCTGTTTTTCGCCGACTTGGTTGCGGCGGTGATCCTCGCCTGCGTCGACCTCGCCTTCCCGCAGGTGCTGAATTACTTCGTGCGCGATTTCTTCGTCAACGCGACCGATGCCATCATGGACGTTTTGCCCTGGGTAGCGCTGGGCCTGGTCGTGTTGTATGCCATTCGCAGCGTCTGCCAGTGGTTCATTTCCTGTTGGGGCCACATCATGGGCGCGCGCATGGAGGCCCGCATGCGCATGGACCTGTTCACGCAGTACCAGCGCTTGAGCTTCAACTATTACGATCGCAACAACACGGGCGAAATGATGTCGAAGCTGGTCACCGACTTGTTCGACATCTCGGAAGTCGCCCATCATGGCCCCGAGAACCTCTTCATCGCCTTCTTCAAGATTATTGGCAGCTTCGCTCTTCTGTTCATGGTGAACGTGCCGCTCACCCTTATCATGCTCGGCGTTACCGTGGTGATGGTCATCTACACGGCGGTCGCCAACTATCGCCGCCGCGTGATCTTCCGACAGAATCGCGTGCGCATGGCGCGCATGAACGCGCGTCTGCAGGACAGCTTGGGCGGCATCCGCATCGTTAAGGGCTTCGGCAACGAGCATATCGAAATCGACAAGTTCGACGAAACAAACGACCAGTTCATCGAAACGAAGGAGCTCTCGTACCGCTTCATGGGCCAGTTCCAGATGGCGGGCAGCATATTCATGGGCGCGCTTTACCTCACGACCATCGTGGGCGGCGGATACGTTGTGGCCACGGGCGGTATGGCGCCGGCCGACCTGGTGATGTATGCGCTCTACATCGGCATTTTCTTGGGGCCCATCGAGCTGCTGCTCAACTTCACGGAAACGTTCCAGAAGGGCTATGCCGGTTTCAGGCGTTTCGTGGAAACGCTTGCGGAAGAGCCCGGCGTGGAAAACAAGCCGGACGCGATCGACCTGATTGCCGCGATCGAGGGCGATGCCCATGCGGATAACGAGACGGCGAACAGCGCGGCTGCGGAAGGCGCGGCCACCGGCGACGTGTCCAATCGCGTTGCGCCTTCGCTCGAGCTCGACAACGTGCACTTCGCCTACGCCACGGGCCCCGAGGTGCTGCACGGCATCTCACTGACCGTGCCCGCTGGGTCGACGGTGGCGCTGGTGGGGCCTTCGGGCGGCGGCAAAACCACCACGTGCAGCTTGCTCCCGCGCTTCTACGACGTGACCGAGGGCAGCGTGAAGATCGCCGGCATCGACGTGCGCGATTGCACGCTCGAAAGCCTGCGCGCGACGGTCGGCATCGTGCAGCAGGACGTGTACCTGTTCGAAGGGTCCATCCGCGACAACATTCTGTACGGGCAGCCGGACGCGACGGAAGAGCAGCTCATCTGGGCGGCGAAGCAGGCGAACATCCACGACTTCGTGCAAACGCTCGAGCACGGCTATGACACGCTGGTGGGCGAGCGCGGTGCCCGCCTGTCGGGCGGCCAGAAGCAGCGCGTCGCCATCGCCCGCGTGTTTTTGCGCAACCCGCGCATCCTCGTGCTCGATGAAGCCACGAGCGCACTCGACAACGAAAGCGAAGGCAAGGTGCAGAAGGCCCTCGACGCGCTTTCCGTCGGCCGCACCACCATGGTGATTGCGCACCGGCTTTCCACCATCCGCAACGCGGATTACATCGCCGTTATCGACGAAGGCCGTGTGGTTGAGCGCGGCACGCACGACGAGCTCATGGCGCTCGATGGCATTTACGCCCGTTACTACAACATGCAGTTCAGGGTGTAGCGAACGAAGCGGGCGCAGGTGTAGGGGCGGTCCCAGGCTCAAGCGAGGTCGCAAGTCCAGCCGCGGTCGCAAGTCCGAATGCCCCACGCAGCCTCGCGTCGCGCCGCTGTGTTTCGCCTTGAAGAATCTTGCCGATAAAGCGCGGCCTTTGGCTGCTTTAGCGGGCCGCATCGTTTACAATCGCCCTATTCCGATAACGAGAAGGGGAGTATCGTCATGCCTATCACACTCGAACCTGAAGGCGTTTATCTGGTAAACGGCACCACGCTGGTGCCTGAAGCGCAAGCGGCGCAGGTGGAAGCCCTCACTGGCGCGCCTGCCAACAAGGATGAAGCCAAGCGCGGCACCATCGCCTACGGCATTCTGGACGCGCACAACACGTCGGGCGACATCGATCACTTGAAGATCAAGTTCGACGCCATGGCCAGCCACGACATCACCTACGTGGGCATCATCCAAACGGCGCGCGCGTCGGGCATGACCAAGTTCCCGCTGCCGTACGTGCTCACCTGCTGCCACAATTCGCTGTGCGCGGTCGGCGGCACCATCAACGACGACGACCACTTCTTCGGTCTTTCCGCAGCTAAGAAGTACGGCGGCATCTACGTGCCCCCGCATATCGCGGTAATCCACCAGTTCATGCGCGAGAATTTCGCCGGCTGCGGCAAGATGATCTTAGGGTCAGACAGCCACACGCGTTACGGCGCGCTCGGCACCATGGCTATCGGCGAAGGCGGCGGCGAGCTCGATAAGCAGCTGCTGGGCGACACGTACGACGTGGCCTATCCGGGCGTTGTGGCCATTTACTTGGAAGGTAAGCCCGCACCGTATGTGGGCCCGCAGGATATCGCGCTCGCCATCATCGCGGCCGTGTACAAGAACGGCTATGTGAAAAACAAGGTTATGGAATTCGTCGGCCCGGGCGTTGCGAGCATGACCTGCGATTATCGCAATGGCGTTGACGTTATGACCACCGAAACCACGTGCCTGAGCTCGGTGTGGCAAACCGATGGGGAAACGAAGGCTTTCTTGGACAAGCACCTGCGCGGCGGCGAATACCGCGAGCTCGCTCCGGCACCGATGGCCTATTACGACGGCTGCGTTCGTGTGGATTTGTCGGCCGTAAAGCCGATGATCGCGCTGCCGTTCCATCCGTCGAACGCGTACACCATCGATGCGCTGTACGAAAATCTGGAAGACATTCTGCGCGAAACGGAGAAGGCCGCCGACGCTGTTGCGGAAGGCCGCGCCCATTTCACGCTGCTCGACAAGATCACGGCCGATGGCAAACTGCAGGTTCAGCAGGGCGTTATCGCCGGTTGCGCGGGCGGCACCTACACCAACATTGTCGAGGCTGCTCATGCACTGAAGGGCGCGAACATCGGCAACGACGAGTTCTACCTGAGCGTGTATCCCTCGAGCCAGCCGGTGTTCGTCGACCTGGATCGCAAGGGCCTGCTGGCCGATCTTATGGATGCCGGCGCCATCGTGCGCACGGCGTTCTGCGGCCCGTGTTTCGGCGCGGGCGACACTCCCGCGAACAACGCGCTGTCCATTCGTCATGCGACGCGCAACTTCCCCAACCGCGAAGGTTCGAAGCCGGGCAACGGCCAGATGGCTGCCGTGGCGTTGATGGACGCGCGCTCTATCGCGGCGACCGCTGCGGCGGGCGGCAAGCTCACGAGTGCCGAGGCGCTTGATTGCTGGGGCGACGTGCCCGAATACAACTACGACGACCGCTCGTACAAGGCGCGCGTGTTCCAAGGTTTCGGCGCGGCGGACGATTCCGCCGAGCTGCGTTACGGTCCGAACATCAAGGACTGGCCGGAACAGGAGCCGTTGGCGGATAACATTCTGCTCAAGATCACGTCGAAGATCCTCGACGAAGTGACCACCACCGACGAGCTCATTCCCTCGGGCGAAACGTCGTCGTTCCGCTCGAATCCGCTCGGGCTGGCCGAATTCACGCTTTCGCGCCGCGATCCGGAATACGTGCAGCGCGCCAAGGACGTGCGTGCGCTTGAGCAGGCGCGTTTGGCGGGCGAACTGCCCGATGAAGTCGCTGCCGTGCTCGATATCGCGCGCACCATTCCGGGCCAGGAAGGCCTTGATGCCGCGGCGGTGGAAATCGGCTCGACCATTTACGCCAACAAGCCGGGCGATGGGTCGGCGCGCGAACAGGCGGCGAGCTGCCAGCGTGTGTTGGGCGCCCTTGCGAACATCACCTGCGAATACGCCACGAAGCGTTATCGCAGCAACTGCATGAACTGGGGCATGGTGCCGTTCCAGTATGCGGGCGACGTCGATGCGTTCGAGGTGGGCGACTACGTTTTCGTGCCGGGCATTCGCGCGGCGCTCGACGGCGATCTGCAAAACATTCCCGCGTACGTGATCAAGAACGGCGCGGCGACCGAAATCGCGCTTTATGTTGCCGATATGACGCCTGAGGAACGTGCGATCGTGAAGGCCGGCTGCCTTATCAATTACAACCGCAATCGATAAGATTCGACTGCAAAATCGCAGCTCAAAAGCTCAATAGCGTAAATCGAGCGGTGTTCCCGTGAAGGGGGCGCCGCTTTTTCGTGTTTGCCATGCTTATTGCGACCGGTGCGCTTTTGGGGCGAACATCTTTGGGGCTGCGGCCTACGCCTACAGCTCCATGGTGTCAACGCCGTATTGCAGCGACGAGCTCACCGATTTCAGGGCGATGCTTCCGCCGTCGCCTTCTGCGAAGTCCGACAAATACAGCGCGTAAGGCGCCGCGGCGAGCGGATACCCGCAATTGGAAAGCTCGATGGCCGCTTTGGCGATGCAAGCGCGGGCGGCCTCGGTCGGAGCGAGGGGAATGCCCGCCCGAGCTACCGCATGCGTCGCCTGTTCGGAGGTAAGGGGCGTTTCCGCAATAGCTTGGTTGTGTTTGCCGCGCAAGATAAAGCGCTTGGCCACCTCAGCGGGCTCGCCGTGTAGATACGAGGTGAGAACGTATAGCGCGATAGCCGTTTTTTGGCGCCCCGCATGCCAATGGATGAGCGCGAGACTCTGATACACCGCGGCGTAATCTTGCTCGAGCACCAGGTATTGCAGGCATTCGGTGAGCACGTTGATCGCCTGGTTGAATTTGTGCTTGCCTGCGAGAATGTCGGCCTTGCGCAAGTAACCGCCAATCGAGGTGGGCGCAAGCGCGATGCAGCGATCCGCCATGGCGTTCGCCCCCTTGTAATCGCCCGCGCGTTGGTACAAATCAGCCAGCCCAGTGTAGGCGTTGAACAGGGCGTCCGGCAGGCGCACGTACTGTACAGAGGTGGAGATGCTTGTTTGGCTCGGGTCGAACTCGCCGGTGCGCAAGTACGCCTGCGCTTGGGCGGAAACGCTCAAGCGGTCTTTCAGCAGGTCGACGCATGCGCGCGCCGCGGGGTGGTCGCAGTGCAGGAATCGCTGATTTTCCGTCAGCTTCGGCAGTTTTGCCTCGAGTTCATCCACCAGGCTTTCCAGTTGGAATATCGCCGCGATGACCGAATCGCGTGAATCGGTGACGGCGTCGTCGATACATTGCGCCGACTGCTTTCCGCCCAGGTAATAACGCGTGTCAAGGTCGGCCAACCTGGATGTGTGGAAAAACCGCGCAAGGGGGCGCGGCAAGCGTCGCGTGTCCTGCCAGAGCGGGTTGCGCCTGCCTTCTAAGCCGGTGGGCAGCGCGCATATTGGGCGAAACCCAACGGTCGGATCGAAGTCGAGAGCGATTTTTTGAGGCGCGATAAGCTCGATGATTTTGCGGTAATCGAAGCGGAACTCGGGTTGGTTGAGCGCGCCCGTGCGCACTGCTTCCATGCATTGAGCGGTGAAAGCGGTGCGATCGAACTGGCAAGAAAGCACCGGAGCGCTATCGAACCCTTGGCTGTAGGCGGTCACCGTGGCATGCTCGATGGGAAGCCCCGCGCCAAAGCAGGCCGCCGCGAGCAGGGCCGTTACGCGTAACAGATACACACAACGCAGTTCTTCAGCGCGAGAGGCTGTTTCTTCCCACGTATCGGATTCCGGCTGGTAGATGCGCGTGGGAAACCCCGCCAGGCTGGGGATCTCGAATGCCACGGCGCCAGCCTGCGCGTCGATGCCGCAGTCGAACTGGTAACGCAGACGCAGCGGCAGCGCGATGTGTTCCAGAATGGACGCGAAGCGCGACCGCGTGTCCCAGTCAGACCCGCGGGGCGCGCTGGTGCCCAGGATGCTGATAAGCTCGTTGGGGCAGGTGGCGCATTGAAAAACGGAAACGGTGTCGATGGCGGCGTTGTCGAACGCGAGCCAGTCGAGCAAGTTCAACAGTCCAAGCGGGAGCGTCGTTTCCGTGAACGGCTCACGGTTTCCAGCGGTGCTGAGGGCCACGTTTCCCAAATGTTGGCGGTCTTGTTTGCGCTTTTCCGAAAGGTAGGAAACCGAGAACGCCCTGCCGAACGATATGGGAATCACCTGCGCATCAGGTTCTTCGGTGTAATGTTCTGCCGCCAAAACAAGCAGGCGGGCCACATCGATCGCTCGGTTGATCGCGGCTTCTACGGCTAAGATGAGCTGACTTGCCTCAAACGATGCATCGGGCGGCAAAGGCAAGCGCGCGAGCCCGGTGGTGGGCTGCTTGGTAACGCGAATGCCTGCGGCACTGGGTAGCTCGTTTATTTCGGCGGCCCCAACTTCGTGCAGCGTTTGCCCGACGAATCGGTCGAACACGAACGCCTCCGCGTCTTCTGCGCAGGAAAGATATTCGTTTACCACCGCTTTAACGGATCGGTCGAACACGGAATCGGGAAAGCGTTTGACCTTGAGGGCAAGCGGCGCGCCTATGCGCGGAATGCTGGCGGCGAGCTCTTCGGAACTCGTCATGGCCAAAGATCGCTGTTTGTTGGTCTTGCGTTCGCTCTGTGGCATGAACTGCGCTTTCGCTCATAATCGCGTGTGTTTTTGAGATGCGCGTTTTACTATAGCGGTCCGCGCGCGGGTGGTTTGGCATGGTTGTTGCGGCGGAATGGACAACCATGCCCCAAGCCGACTAGGCGTCGTACAGATTAAGCGACGCGCGCAGATAAGCGCGATAGGTATCGATAACGCGCTGGGGCTTCTTCACCACAACGCCGGTGCCTTGTTCGAGCAGCCAGCCGTAAAAAGCGGGGCAGTTCACGACGCGCACGTGGCAGCAGGTGGCGTCGCCCGCTTCAGGGGAAAACGTCACATCGTTGCCGAATTTGTCGATCACGCTGTTGACCGCGCGTTCCTTAACAATCAGCGTGACGGGTATCACTTCGCCGCGATTCATATTGAAACGCGCGGAATCGAGCGGTTCGGCTTTGTAGGACCGCGTTATGTCGTTTACGGCGCGATCTTCTGAAGACGCCGCTAGTTTGAGCATGTGATCGACGCGGTAATTCACCAGTTCATGCAGATCGTCGTCAAAAGCAACTAAATAGTAGCGCCCACCGGAATATACCAGTTGCAGCGGCGTAGCGGTATACGCTGCGCCATTGCGGCACAATGCGGGTTTTCCCGCCTTGTTGTAATAGAAATATCTGAACGTAATTTTTTTCTGAGCGTGATAGGCGCGCATCAGGATATCGATATTGTTGATGGCCTCGTCGTTGATCGATTTCGGAAATGAAACCAATTGAGCATGCTCGGTGATGCGGGAACGCATCGGCTCACAGGCAAAGCGCGTGACCTTGTCCACGAGCGCGTTGGCGGCTTCCGCCGAAAGAAACGACGATGACCTGATGGCATCAACGATCATCAGCACTTCCTGCGTCGCAAACGACCGATTCGCAAAATGATAGGTTACGGTTGCGCCGTTGTGCTTTTCGATGTTCATCCCCGATTCGCGGAGCGCTTCGATGCAGGTGTACACGCTTTTGCGTTCAGCGTCGATGCCGCGTTCGGCGAGCTTGTCGAGCAGCTCAACCATAGACAGGCCGTGATTGGCGTCTGTCTCGTTTCTGAATATGGTTTCAAGCGCAAGCAGTTTGATCTTTTGATTCTTCTGGTTGGCCATCGGGGGGGGGTCCTTCTATTGCCTTTTCCAAGTGGAACGCATTGTATCTAAAGAGTCGATTTTGCATGTCCCATCAAACGGACTTGCAAAGAAGATTTTTTTTAATCAGCGAAAAAAATCGGTGAGCTGCAGTTTAAGCGGGTATCTATTTTTTCGATATCGAATCTCAATCGAGAATAATAAGCGCATTTCAGCTTTATGGCTGCTGGACAGGGGAAATACATTCACGGGATTTGTCGACCTTTAAAAAGACAAATAAAGTTATTTCTATTGGCAAACAAAATTTTCGTGCTATATTGAGTGACGCTATTTGCGCGTTTGAGCCGCTTGTTGATTGGACGCCTCTATAGCGTGTGGCACCTAGGAAAGGTATTCGGTTTGAAAATCCAGCAAATGCGCCATTTTGTCGCTGCTGCCGACAGCTCGAGCTTCGCTCAAGCTGCCAAGAAGTGTTTTACAAGCCGTCAGAATATCGTTCATTCCATTCGCGAGCTGGAGCGCGAATTGGGAGTTCCGCTGTTTGAGCGCGAGAACAATGAATTGTCCCTCACTCCTTCCGGCCAGCAGGTAGTCACGCAGGCGTGGGCTATTTTGCGCGAAGTCGACCTTCTTCAAAACATGTTTGCGGAAAAGCAGGGGCGCGACATGTCGCTGTCGTTTGCCGCAAGCCGCAACTTCTTGGCCGGTGCGCCTGTTGCCGCTACCCGGTATCTGCTTGAACACGTCGACAACGCCCATTTGGAGGAGCTCGGTGCCGAGTCGTGCTATCAAGCTGTCTGCGATGGGCGCGTGGATGCCGCTTTTATTGCGTGCATGGCGCGGAGTTTTCCTTTGTGCAGCACCATCAAGATCGCCAATGAGCCTGCTTATATATTAGTAAACGAAACAAGCGATCTCGCGTCTAAAGAATCCATCGCGGCCGTTGATCTTCTGGATAAAAAGCTGGCCGTGATTTCTCGCCCGCCGTTTCAGTATGCGCCGCTTTTCGCCGAACTCGAGTCGCTTCGATTCAAAGCCGATCAGGTCGACGTTATATCGAGCGAGCGCCTGATGTGCGATATGGTGAAATTCCATGATTCGGTGGGCATACTTTCGAAGGGCTTCGTTGATCGCATGCTCTCCGTCGATGAAGGCTTTTGCGCCGTTCCCTTCGCCGATCAAACGATGAACTGGAACTTCTACGCGCTCTATCGACGCAACACGCCCAATTTCAAAGCGCTCATCCGCGTGATAAACGATTTCAAATTCGCGTTCGAAACGCAGCAGATGCCCAGGTAGCGCAAAAGAGGCCACGTATGGAAATCCAGCAATTACGACATATGCTCGCCGCTGCCGACAACAGAAGCTATGCCCAGGCTGCGAAAGCGTGCAACACGTCGCGCCAGAATATCGCCCATTCAGTGAAGATGCTCGAAAGCGAGCTTGGCCCTACGCTGTTCGAACGTAGCGGCAATGAAATGGTTTTGACCGACGAGGGCAAGGAAGTGGTTCTTCACGCCCGTTCAATCATCGCGCGCGTCGACAATTTGTACGATACCTATGTGGGCCGCGATGAAGGGGATTCTCCGCTCAATGTGGCAGTGAGCCCGAATTTGTTCGCAGGCATGCCTCCGCGCATCGACTCGTTCTTCCTGAATCGATCCGATAGGCTTAACTTATATGAGTTGAGCTGCGAAAAATGTTATGAATCGGTCTGTTCGGGTCGAGTGGACTTGGCTATCGTGATGTGCATGCATCGCGAGTTTCCCAACTGCAATACGATGGAACTCGCTTATTCGACGGCCTTCGCGTTGCTGTCGACGAATTCGCAGCTCGCGCTTAACAAGACGCTTGATATCGCTGATTTGCTTGGCGAAAAGATCATGGTTATGTCCGAGCCTGATTGGCAATACCATCCGCTGTTCGAGCAGCTTGACGCCCTTGGTTACGACCGATCTGACATCAGCACCATTCCGAGCACGTCGACCATGCTGCGTATTTTGCGCAGCCAGAACGCAATCGGGTTGGTATCGGGCCAGTTCGCAGCATCGCCGCCACATCACACGAAGCCGGTTCCCTTCGCCGACCCGGAATTCGATTGGCATTTCTACCTGCTCTATAAACAGGGAACGCGCAAATTGCAATCCATTCTCGCATTGGCAAAAGGCTTGGGCGACGCGTTTGGAGCAAGTGCGGTATAACTCCTGTTCAACGGGTGTTTTTTCTGCCACTTCGCATACCCGAAAATGATAATTTCGGGTATCCAAAAACCTGACAAATTCGATTTACGGTCAAGAAAAATTCACGGAGGGTCAACCCTCCCCAAACTGTAATAATGTGTCTTACGTACAAAGGAATAGAGGGCCTTTGTGCAAGAACTCATATCTTCACTGACGAGGTGAAAGGAGAAAAGATATGACAGAATGGAAGACACAAGTTGGCGATGAAACCATCTTCAGGACTTGTGCATGGTCTCCTCCGGGATGCCACCCGGTAGGATGCGGCCTGCGCGTTCATGTGAAGGACGGCATCATCACCAAGATCGAGGGCGACCCCGAGCATCCTATTACTCGCGGCTCTCTGTGCCCCCGCTGCCTTGCCCTCAAGGAGTACATCTATCATCCTGACCGTATCATCCACCCGCTCAAGCGTGCGAAGGAAGATCGCGGTAAAGACAAATGGGTGCAGTGCTCTTGGGAAGAGGCCACCGATCTTATCGCAGATCATGCGAACGAGATCATCGAGAAGTACGGCGCTGAGACCATCATCGTCTTCGGTGGTACCGGCCGTGAGGGCAACAACTGGTATCCTCAGTGGGCAAACCTGGTATTCGGTTCTCCGAACTCGGTTTACGCACAGGCTGGTTGGTCCTGCTATGGTCCTCGTATGACCAACACCGCCTTCATGGTAGGCGGCGGCTATCCCGAGATCGACTACGCAATGAAGTTCCCGGATCGCTACGACGATCCTCGCTTCACTCCGCCTGAGATGATCCTCATCTGGGGCAAGGAGCCGCTGCGTTCCAACCCCGACGGTCTGTATGGCCATGCAATCATCGAAATGATGCGCAACTTCGGCACCAAGATCATCTGCGTTGACCCCCGCGTCACCTGGCTCGGCACTCGCGCAGAGGAAATCGTTCAGGTTCGTCCTGGTACCGACACCGCTATGGCTATGGCATTCATCTATGTTCTGGCTCATGACGATTTGGTCGACCATGACTTCATCGATGGCTGGACTTACGGCTATGATCAGCTCGTTGAGCGCGTTCAGGACATGCCTCCTTCGAAGGCTGCCGAGATCTGCGGCGTTGACGAAGACACCATTTGGCGCGCAGCTCGCGCTTATGGCCAGGCTAAGCCTTCCAGCCTCGCTTGGGGCCTTGCAACCGACGAGAACACCAACGGCACCCAGCTCGGTATGTGCCTCATCGCTCTGATGACCATCACCGGCTTCATCGACGCTCCCGGCGGCACCACGCTCGGCATGGGCGACGACCAGGGCAACGTTGTACGTGACGGCGGCGCTATCGACGCTGACGACAAGGTTGACGACGCTACTGACTCCACCCTGATGCTTGCTCTCAAGAACGGCATCATGACCCAGGAATGCTGGGATACCAAGCGCGTTGGCGTTGACAAGTATCCTTGCGTAGGCCAGGTTATGTGGACCTGCCAGCCCGACGAAATGATCAAGTGCCTCGAAACCGAGAAGCCCTTCAAGATTCATATGTCTCATATGATCTCCTCCAACCCGATCGGCACCGCAATTTCCGCAGAGCCGCAGCGTTGGTGGGCAGCTTTGAAGGAACTCGACTTCAACTCCGCTTGCGAGACGTTCCAGAACCCGACCACCATGGCTTGCTGCGACGTCATCCTGCCGATCGCCTCTACGGTCGAGCATGACGGCATGGTAGTTACCCACTATGGTCTGAACTCCTCCTTCTATGGTGCTCAGAACCATTGCGCTCAGGTCGGCGAGTGCCTCTCCGACGTTGAGGCCATGATGATGGTTGGCAAGAAGACCTTCCCGGACTTCTGGAACCGCTTCGAGACCCTCGAAGACTACAACAACTTCCACGTATTCCGTTCTTGGTTGCCGTGGGAGCAGCTGCGTGACAACGTTGTCACCATGTCTGACGAAGAGTACTTCAAGTACAAGACTGGCCGCCTGCGTCCTGACGGTAACCCCGGCTTCCCGACTCAGACCGGTCGTATCGAGCTGTACTCTTACAACTATGCTCGCTTCGGCGAGGATCCGCTGCCCTACTATCAGCCCTGCGGCTATGGTCCTGAGACCCTGCCCGAGCTGATGAAGGAGAAGTTCCCGTTCGTTCTTACGACCGGCGCTCGTAAGCAGCACTTCTTCCATTCCGAGCACAAGCAGGTTCCGTCCCTGCGTCAGCTCACTCCGTGGCCCTTGGTTGACATCAACCCGGTTGACGCTGAGGCTCATGGCATCGAGGATGGCGACTGGGTAGAGATCTCTGGTCCTTACTATCACATCCGTGAGAAGGCCAATGTGACCCCGACCATCAAGCCCGGTGTTGTACACTGCATGCACGGCTTCTGGTATCCTGAGCAGGATCCGAATGAGCCGAACCTGTTTGGTAACTGGAAGTCCAACATCAACTGCCTCATGCCGAACAGCGTTAACGCATCCTCTGGCTTTGGTAACACCTTCAAGTCCTCCATCTGCGACATCAAGAAGGTTGACAGCCTGGGCGGCCCGAATGACCCGCTCGAGGTTGGCATCAAGGTTGAGCCTTCCCGCCGTGAGGAATTCAGCTTCCAGTACACCTGGCGTCCGGCCGACCATCTTGACGAGCTCAAGGCTCTGTTGGACGACTAGTAAGAGGGGGGTAAAAGAAAATGACTCAAACCGCTTTGTACATCGACTACGAGTTCTGCTCTGGTTGCCACAGCTGCGAAATCGCATGCCGCAACGAGCTGGAGCTCCCGGTAGACGCTTGGGGCATCAAGGTTCTTGAAGACAAGCCCCGCCAGAACCCTGACGGTAAGTGGCATTGGGACTACATCGCTATCCCGACCGAGCTTTGCGATCTTTGCGAAGAGCGCGTCGCTTCTGGCGAGCTTCCCTCCTGCGTACAGCACTGCCAGGCTAAGTGCCTCGAGTATGGCACAATAGAAGAGTGCGCTGCTAAGCTTGCTGCAAAGGGCAATAAGGCGGCAGTTCTCATCCCGTAAAGCAAAAATTTGCTTATAATGGGTAATTAGGGGCGCAGTGTAAAGGGCGCTGCGCCCCTAGTAATAAAGGTTGTGTGTTTGAAATCTAGGGGGATTTCATCCACGCGATTTTAAGGAGGGAGAGCATATGGCTGAGAAAGTCATCGATAAGGGTGCTCCTGCGTTTAACGCAAAGAACCTGATTTCGATCATCGTTGCCGCGCTCGTATTCTGTTTCTTCCAATTTGTGTGCCCGACACCTGATGGTCTTGCACACACCGGCATTTCTGCCATTGGAATCTTGATCACCTGCATCATCCTGTGGGTGACCGAGGCTCTGCCGTTCATCGTAACGGTAGTATTCATCTTCACCGCTCTGCCGATGACGGGCATTCTGCCTTACTCTTCGGTAACCGGCACGCTGTCTTCTGACATCGTGAGCGCTGCTGGTGCTACGCTCGCTAAGAGCGGCGCATCCGTCACGATCACCAACTCCGTATTCAACAGCTCCTCGCTGTTGGTTCCGGTGTACTGCCTGTTCGTGTTTACGGTTTCCGGCATCGTTATGAGCACCCCGCTGCCCTATCGTGTAGCTGCTGCTGCTCTGAAGCTCTGCAAGAGCTCCCGCACCCTGATCATCGCCCTGATGTTCGCTACGTCCATCAGCTCGATGTTCATTTCCGACCTTGCCGCATCTGCTATCTTCATCGGCATCGGTCTGTCCATCGTTGAGGCTAACGGCGGCATCAAGGGCCAGTCCGGCCTCGCTAAGGCTCTCACCCTGGGCATCGGCTCCGCTGCTGCTATCGGCGGCATCGGCACCCCGATTGGTAACTCGCTGAACATCCTCTGCGCAACCATGATCAACACCTATCTGGGCGTTCAGGTTACGTTTGGTGCTTGGTGCGTTATCTGCATCCCGCTGGCTCTCGTCGCATCTCTGTGCGCAGGCGTCTATGTGTCCTCCGTCTTCAAGATTGAGGCCATCAAGCCTGAGGCTCTCGAGGTTGTTACTGAGAAGCTCAACGACTATGGCAAGATGACCCCCCGTGAGATCAAGTTCATCATCTGGTTCGTCATCGCCTTCGGCATCATGATCGCTTCTACGTGGGTTACCGCTATTAACTCCATGTATGTTGCATTCATCTTCACGATCATCGCCTTCATCCCCGGCATCGACCTTCTGACGAAGGAAGCTTTCCATGGCTGCATCGCTTGGGAAATCATTATGATGATCATCGGCGTTCAGGCTCTGGCTACTGGCCTTGTTGGCACTGGCGCTGCTAAGTGGTTCGTGCAGCTGTGCTTCTCTGGCGCTGCTGACTGGCCTGTAATGCTCACCATTCTGGTTATGTGCATCATCACCATGATCCTGCACATCGCCATCCCGGTTGGTCCTCCGACCGTATCCGTGGCTATTCCTCTGATGGTTGCTGTTGTTGAGGTTATCGGCGCTGACGCTCTGAACCCCGGCATCCTTGCTTGCATCGGTGGCGTTCTCGGTGGCGTTACGACTTGGATTCCTATTGACTCCATCATGATGCTTACCTATCAGCATGGTTGGATTAAGATGAGCGAGTGGGTTTCCCGTGGTTGGGGCTCCACTGTTATCCTGCTCATCCTGACCTGGCTCTGGCTGCCCATCATTTGCCCGATCATGGTTCCGATCGCTTAATTAAGTTAGGTCCATGTAAAGGTCTAGCGTATAGCTAGTAAACCTTAGGGTTACGAGCTGCCGGGTGGTACCTGTACTGCCCGGCAGCTTTGTGTATAATGGCGAAGACGCAAGGGGGTTTGTTATGGAATTAAGTGTCGAGGGTGTTCTTTGCATCGTTATCGGTATCGCATTTTTGGTGGCGGCTGGTATTTACACCAAGCGAAAGAATAAGGGCACAACGCGTTTTACGCGCACGATGGATGAATTCGATCGTTATGATGCTCAGATGGAACAATTCCGTTCGAGCAATAAAAAGAAGAACGATTAGCGAAAAGGAAGTGCTTGCTCGATGACCGAAGCACGCAATTGCGGCCCCGCTTGTCAGTTTTGTGGCAGGTGTGGAAAGAAAATCAACGATCTTCCAGGCGGAATGACCATTCCCGTTCTTGCGCCTCCGGGCGTTAAAACGAACACTTCGGTAAACGCCGATGATCTTAAGAAGGCTGCTGCGGCAATGAACGCCACAAACGAGGCGGGAGAAATTCGCTAGCGCAATAAGCCTTGGATTGGTTTTTCGAGAAAGCAATCCAAGGCTTATTGATTTTCCGAAGCCGTTGTCTGTTTGCCCCTGAATCTCGTTTACAATGAAACCCGAACAAGTAACGCGCCAACTGTGGGCGCGTTTTCTCTGGTTTTAGGAGATCGCCGTAATGAATCTTTCAGATGCAATCAATCACGCAAGCACGATATTCATGCCGGAATTCATGTGGGGCATGGGCGATGATGCCTATCGTAGCGAACGGGCAATCAACGAAGAGGCAATTAACTTGCTGACCACTGAATTCTTCGAGAACCCGAATCCTTCGTTTGGCTTCGATCTAGTGCTCGACTTGGCTGAGCGTAATCGCGTGCTGTGCGACATGCTGGAAACCGAGGATTCCGACAACGATAAAAGCCCCAATCTTCCGCGCAGCTTAACGGATGAGGATACGATTCGCGCTATCGCCGCTATTCAGCATCGCGATCCGACAAAGATGAAGCGCAAGGAAAACGAATCGCTCGGCATTTTGTATGCGAGTCGCAAAATCAAGGGCGTTGTTCTGGGCATCGATATCGAAACGACTTCGACGAGCCCTGATCGTGGCCGCATTATCAATGTCGGTTGGGAGCTTATGGAGCTTGCTGCGGGGGCTGAGCCGTACGATGCGCAATCGGTGTATTGCGGGCTGTCTGCGGAATACGAGCAAAAGGGTGTTCCGCTGGAGCAGATTCACAAGATCAATTGGGATATGCTCAAAGGTGAGCAGGAATTCCACGAGGACAAAAAGCTGCAGAAAACGCTTCTTGCTCTGATGAAAAAGTATCCGTATATGGCGCACAACGCGGCTTTCGAGGATTCCTGGTTCACGTTCAACTTGGAAGGTTACGCCGAGGCACGCAAGGCAGGCAAGATTGTGCCCGTTGACACGCGCACGATTTGCCGCGAGCTCGATCCTGAAACAAAGCGGTTGCCGTGGGATAGCCATCCGGCGAGCCTTGAGTCGTGGGCGAAGCGTCGCGGCGTGTTGGGCGCTGATGAGCAGGAACGTCACTTGGGTTTAGAGGACACCGACTTGATGCTTAAGACGGTGTTGGCTGAATTGTCCGAGCGCAACATGCTATAAGAAGCGCCCATGGTTGCGATGGATCAACATAAAGCGTATCAGCTGCGCACATGTGATTTCGACCAATACGGGCACATTCAACCAGCGTCGGTGCTGGATATTTTTCAGGATATCGCATCAACGCATGCGGATGACATGGGCATCGGATTCGACGACATGCAAGCTCAAGGCGTGTTTTGGGCTGTGACGCGCATGAAGTACGAAGTGGTTAAACACCCGGTTGTTCATGGGGAATATGTTGCGCGCACGTGGCCGCATTCGCCTTCACGCTTTTCTTTCAAGCGTGATTACAGCTTGAAGGATGCGGACGGTGAACTCTGCGTTAAAGCGTCGAGCGAATGGGTGCTCATGGATGTCGAGTCGCGCCAGCTTGCCAAAGTGGCGGATCATTATAACGGGCCTGACAACTACTTCGACGATCGGTCGTTCGCTGATAAGATGCGCAAAATCGTGGATGTTGATATGACGGGGACGGAGCCGTACGAACTTGTTCCCGGCGCAAGCGACATCGACGTGAACGGTCATTTGAATAACGCCCGATACGCAGCGTATGTGCTTGACGCGCTCAATCTTGGCGCTGACCAGGTGATAAAAACGTTCCAAATCGATTATCGCCATGAGGTGAAAGCGGGCGAGCCGCTGCGCTTGTACAGCGCGACCGATGCGGAGAGCGTTATCGTAAAGGGCTTGAATGCCCAAGACGAGTCGGCGTTTTTGTGCAAAATCGAACTGGCTTAGAGCGTTAGGATTGTCCGTTGCGCGATTCGTTGGCACGCGCAAGTTCGTCGAGAGTTACGTGCTCGTTGAGGTAATGCGCGCTCGGATTCTTTTCTCCCATCGAAATGTTGATGGCGTAAGCGGGACACGCATGCGCGCAGCCTAAACAAGCGGTGCAAATGAGGCCAGATTCCGCAAGACGCTCAACGGTTACGTTGCCGTTTTCATCATTGGCGATATGAATGCACCGACTCGGGCAGACACGCGCGCATGTACCGCAGTGCGTGCACGCATCGGTGATCGTCAGAAATCCGCGAAGGAAATCGATGTCTTCGAAAATCGCGCCGTATTTTTCGATGCCACGCTGGTAAATGGCCAACTCCTCATCGGTGGCAGGAAGCAGGAACGTACGCCGTTGCACGACGTCTGCGCAGATTTCTGCCAGATGTTCTTCGGTATGCTTGTCCATCGCGCATTCCTCAGCGATGTCATAGCCGGGAAGCCAGTTGTCAACCATGAGCAGCGTGTTGATGTAGCTTGCAGAAAGTCCCTGAGCTTCAAGGAATTCCCGCGCTATCTGCTGGGCGCCTCCCGCCCGGTTTCCGTAGGTCAAAACCAAAAACAGATACGGCGTATCGATCGTTACGGTTTGCAAGAAGCGCTTGACCAGCGGAGGAAGGTCGTGGTTGTAAACGGGGCACACGATGCCGACGCGTTCTTCGGAAAACGGAGCGCCCGCGTCAAAAGCCTGCGTGATGCTTGCGCAGCGATCACCCGTTGCCGCGGCAATGCGCTTGGCAACATAGAAGCTGTTCCCTGTGCCCGTTAGGAAAAATATCATCACGACCCCCTTACGATTTGGAAGTATACACGCGAACGTTTGCGAGCGGCGCGTTTACGGTAAAATTGCCCCATGGAATATCGTGTGAACGAAATATTCGAAAGCATCGAGGGCGAAGGCGTGCGCGCCGGGCTTCCGTGCCTGTTCATCCGCTTGGTTGGGTGCAATCTGCGCTGCCCGTATTGCGATACGGCGTATGCTTTTGAGCCGAGCGAAACCGATGAGGTGCTGACCGAACTTGAACTGGCGGAGTGTGCGCAAGCGAGCGGGCTTCGCGCAGTAACGCTTACGGGCGGCGAGCCGCTTGCTCACGCGGTTGATCCGCTGTTGGACGCGCTGGTTGCCGTTGGCTGCACCGTAAACGTGGAAACGAACGGCAGCTTGCCGTTGCCGCCTGCGCGCGCGGGTGTGTTTTACACGATGGATTGGAAAGCGCCGTCGAGCGGGTGCGCCGATGCGATGCTTGCAGCCAATCTTGACCGCTTGACCTGCGATGATGTGCTGAAATTCGTAGTGGCGAACAAGGAAGACCTCGATGCTGCGCGCGCGTTGTTAAGCGATTACGACATCAAGGCCCAGGTGTTTTTCTCGCCGGTGTTCGATGCGATCAATCCGCGCAAAATCGCCGAATATCTGGTGAAGCATCGTCTTGAAGCGCGCCTGCAACTGCAGTTGCACAAGATTATTTGGGATTCTGACGCGCGCGGCGTTTAATCGGTGACGACGCGCGCGACCGCGACTGCGACTGCGACCGCGGTTGCAGTCGCGTCGAGCCGGGGCGGTTAGTACAAGCTGGGCCTGCGATGGTCGAACACGGGCATGGCGCTGCGCACGCAATCTATCAGCGAAAAATCGAGGTCGGCAATCAGAAGTTCGTCACCCGCGCCCGCTCGTGCGGCAATCGTTCCGCGTGGGTCAGCTATGCAGCTGTGCCCGATATAACCCTCATCGGCGCGGCTGACGCCCGCAACGAACAGCTCGTTTTCCAAAGCGCGAGCGCGAATGAGCGTTTCCCATTGTTCGATCTTCAAGTCGCCGGCAACCCACGCGGCGGGGTACAGCAACAGGGTGGCGCCCTCAAGAGCTTGCTTGCGGGCAACTTCGGGGAAGCGCAGGTCATAGCAGATGCCCAGGCCGATTTTGCCCCAGGGGGAATCGATCGGCGTAAACAGCGCGTCGCCCTGCGCCATGCGGTCGGATTCCTTGGTGAAATCGGTGTCGAACAGGTGGGTTTTGCGATACGAGCCGCAGATTTCCCCTGCGCTATCCGCGATCACCGCGGTGTTGAAAGGGTGGCCGTTGGGATTCAGCTCGTTCACCGTGTAGGCCGCCCACAATCCCAGGCGTTTAGCGGTGGCGCACACGCTCTGCGAAAACGGCCCATCAATCGGCTCGGCTTCTTTCAAAAAGGCGCCCTTGTCCTTTTCGTAGGGCGTCATGAGTGATTCGGGAAACACTACGAGCTCACAGCGTTCTTGCGCAGCCTGCTCGCACACGCGCGCGACAAGACCCGCAGCATCCCCGTCCTTCGGGTGCGTTGTTTGGGCAAGAGCGATGCGCAGGGTGTTCATGGCAGGATCCTTTCCGGTGTTCGCGCTTATTGTACGCCCTCGCGCACGATTAAGGCCCGCAGATACGGTGCGGGCCTTAATCGTTATACGCTGGAAACGAAGCGCTTACGCGTTTGCGGGGTCGTAGCTGAAGTTGTCGAGCAGGCGCGTTTTGCCGATGCGCACGACCATCGCGACCAGAACGGGGCGATCGATCACGTCGACGGGCTGCATGGTGAGCGCGTCAACCACCGTCACGTATTCGGTTTCCGCGAGCGGCTCTTCGGCGAGCACGGCTTTCATCTGCGCTTCCAAGTCGGCGGACTTCATGCCGGGCTTGATGGCTGCCTGGCCCATGCGGACCGACCGATACAGTACCGGAGCTGCGGCGCGCTGCTCAGGTGTGAGATAGGCGTTGCGGCTTGACTTCGCCAGGCCATCTTCCTCGCGCACGATGGGGCAGCCCACGACGTTGACGTCGAAATCCAAGTCGGCGGCGAACTTCTTCACGATTGCCAGCTGCTGAGCGTCTTTCTGTCCGAAGTAGGCGTTATCCGGCTGCGCGATGTTGAAGAGCTTGCTCACCACGGTGCACACGCCGCGGAAGTGGATGGGACGGGCGGCGCCTTCCATGGTTTCCGACAGCAAATCGATGCCGACGTAGGCTTGCGGGTTGCGATACATTTCCTCCGGTTCCGGGTGAAAGACCAGGTCGGCGCCGTGCGCTTCGCACAGCTCGCAGTCATGGTCGAAGTCGCGCGGATAGCTGGCGAGATCTTCGGTCGGCGCGAACTGCGTGGGGTTGACGAACACGGAAACCACAACGTGGTCGTTTTCCGCATGAGCGCGGTCGATCAGGCTCGTGTGGCCTTCGTGCAGATAACCCATGGTGGGCACGAGGCCGACGGTTTCGCCAGCGCGTTTCCACGCCCGTGTGATCGCTTTGGCTTCGGCGATGGTGGTTACGATTTGCATAAGAGCCTCCTTCTAGGCCAAGTCTTGCAGTTTGCCGTGCTTTTCGTAGTTGGTAACGCGGCTCACGTGGTTGTCGCCGTCTACGAACACGACGGTCGGTTTATGTTCTTTTGCCTGCTCAGGGTCAATGTCGGTGTACGCCATGATGATGATCTTGTCGCCGGGGTTGGCGCAGTGCGCTGCGGCGCCGTTCAGGCAGATAACGCCGCTGCCCGGCTCGCCCGCGATAACGTAGGTGGCGAAGCGGGCGCCGTTGTCCACGTTGGAAATTTCCACGCGCTCGTATTCAACGAGGTTGGCGGCTTCGAGCAGATCTTCATCGATGGTGATCGACCCGATGTAGTCAAGTTCCGCCTGAGTGACGCAGGCCCGATGAATTTTGCTTTTCAGCAGCGTGATGGTCATGTTCGCCCTCCTTCCAAAGGTGTGTTGCGCAGCTATTGTATAGGCGCTGTTTCGCTGCGGCTCAAAAGGGTATAAAATGTAGGGGAATGTAGGGAAACATTGCTACAACGATAAGGGGCTGGCCATGTATTTGAAGCAGACGAAGCGCAACGGCCGTGTGTACCTTTCGGTGATGCAGAACTATCGCGAGGGAAATCGCGTGCGGTCGAAGACGGTCGAGTCGCTTGGATACGTCGATGAGCTGGCAAAACAGTATGAAGACCCCATAGCGCACTTCAAAGGATACGTGGCTGCGCTCAATGCCGAGCGCGCGGCGGATTCGGCCCCCGTGCAGCTGACGGTCGCGCGCAATGCTCAGATTCCACTCGATATCGCCGATGCGGTGGATTTCGGAAGCGCCATTACCTTGGCATACCTTGACGCCTTCGACGCGGGCACGTTTTTCGGCTCCGGCGAGCTGGGAGGCATGGTGGGCGCGGGTCGTGTGTTCGAGTTTCTGGCGAGTGCGCGCATGCAGCAGGCGGTGCCCATCCATCAAACGTGGAGTGCGCGCTCGAAGTTCCCGCGCGCGTTCGGCGTGGATTACGCGCAGGTGTTTAGGGCTTTCGAATCGATCGCCGCACGCGATGGCGCTTATGTCGAACACCTGAACAGGCGCTATGTTGACCTTCGGGGGCCGCGTAAACTCGATGATGTGCGTTTGGTGCTGAGCAACTACACGTTTCGCTGGCCCACGGATAAGCGCGCGACGGGTCCCGATGAGACGCTCGAAAGCGAATGGGCGCGCTTGTGCTTGGTGATCGACGGAGCAGGCATTCCGATTGCCTATCGTATAGTTCCGCGTGACATTTCACCTGGTCAGGTGCTTGATCTTATCGATGAGCTGAAGGAGCGAACCGAGGCGACGCGTGTGACGATCGTTGCTGCCCAGCTGCCTGAGGCGCAAACGGTTATCGAAGGCGTGCTTGCCGCGGGAAACGGGTTCGTGCTTCTTGCGTCTGCGCAGGATACGGCAGCCGACGTGACCGCTTGGGCCAATGATGCGAGCGATTACGCTACCACGAAAAACGGTGCGTATCGATTGAAATCGCGCGTGGTGAAGCTTTCGCTTGGCAAGCGCGCGATGAAGGTGAAGCAGATTGCGTTCAAAACCGCTCGCGGCGCCGATGCTCAGGCGTTTTGCATCGAATCGAGCGAAGTCGCTTCGTCGGATGGCATGCTGTTCAACATCTATCGCGAGCTTTGGCGCGTGCACGAGCCGTTCCAGGTTGTTTCCGCCGACTTCATCTCCAAGCCGTACCCGGTCGACACGACCGCGCATATGCGCGCGCACTTCCTTGTGTGCTATACGGCGTTCTTTGCGCTGCGCGTTCTGCGCCAGGATATGGATTGGCGCTACAACGCCGCCACGGTCGCTGATGCCCTTTCGCGCTTGGAGGGGGCGTATCTTGACGAGAACTGGTATCTGTTCAACTACCGCACCGAAGTGACCGATGCCGTCGAGGAAGCGGCAGGTGCCGATGTGGCGCGGCGCATTATGAGCCGCGATGATATCCGCAGGCAGATTGCGCAGATGAAGCGCCATATTGCGGTGCAGGGCGGCAGGTGATGGCGCGGCATGTTCGATGTTCCGGTGAGCATGCGGCAAACCTGCCATGAAAATTCTTGCACGTGCGACGGGCGAGTGGCTATGATGTTTCCAGTTAAAGAATAAAGGGGAACAGATGAAGCAGACATTCGATGTGACGGGAATGTCCTGCGCCGCCTGCGAAGCGCGCGTGAACAAAGCGACGCTGTCGGTGGCCGGTGTGGATAAAGTGGCCGTTAACCTGCTGAAAAACAGCATGGAAGTGGAATACGATGGCAATCCGGAAACCATCGCCGCGATATCGGCCGCAGTGGATAAGGCCGGGTATGGCGCTATTCCGCGCGTGAAAAGCGAAGGCGGCAAGGCGGCTGGTCCCGCGGGACCGACGCCCGCCGAACGTGCGGCGGCTGAACTTGCGCATATGAAATTCCGCGTGATTTTCTCGTTCTGTTTCTGCGTGCCCTTGTTCTATATTTCCATGGGTCACATGTTCGGATGGCCGCTGCCCGACTTCTTCTTGGGCATGCAGAACATGATGCCGTTTGCGCTCACGGAATTCTTGCTGTTGCTGCCGATCATCTTTGTGAACTTCAAATTCTTCCGCAACGGTTATAAGAGCCTGTTCCACGGCGCGCCGAATATGGACGCGCTGGTGGCGCTGGGTTCGACCGCATCGACGCTTTACGGCATCTACGCGCTGTATCGCATGGGCTTCGCGCTTGGCGTGGGCGATTTGGAAACGGCGCATACGGCGTCGATGGACCTGTATTTCGAATCCGCGGGCATGATTTTGACGCTCATCACGCTGGGCAAGTTCTTCGAGGCGCGCGCGAAGGGCAAGACCACCAACGCCATCACAGCTCTGATGGACTTGGCGCCGAAGACGGCCGTGCGCGTGGTTGACGGGGTGGAGCAGAGCGTGCCGGTGGAAGACGTGCGCGCAGGCGATGTGCTGGTGGTGCGCGCAGGCATGAGCGTACCCGTTGACGGCGTGATCGTCGAGGGCAACGCGAGCATCGATGAATCGGCCATTACCGGCGAGCCGATTCCTGCGGAAAAGACGGTGGGCGATGCGGTGGTCGGCGCGACTGTTTCGAAGGCCGGCTATTTCATGATGCGCGCGGAACGCGTGGGCGAAGACACCGCGCTTGCCGGCATTGTGCGCATGGTGGATGAGGCCACGTCGTCGAAAGCTCCGATCGAGAAAACGGCCGATCGCATTTCGGGCGTGTTCGTTCCCGCGGTTATCGCTATCGCCGTGGTCGTGTTCGTGGTGTGGTTCGTGGTGCTGCAAACAGGCCTCGAATCGGCCCTGACGCATGCGGTGAGCGTGCTTGTGATTTCGTGCCCCTGCGCGCTCGGCCTGGCTACGCCTACCGCCATCATGGTGGGTACGGGTGCCGGGGCGCGCAAGGGCGTGCTGGTGAAGGACGCCGAAGCGCTTGAACGAGCAGCTAAGGTGAAGTCGGTGGTGTTGGACAAGACCGGCACTATCACGCGTGGCGAACCTGCGGTGACGGGCGTGGAATGCGCGGCGAACGTTTCTAAAGCCGCGCTGCTGGAAACGGCGCTTTCGCTTGAGGCGCTGTCGGAGCATCCGTTGGCGCAGGCTGTGTGCGCATACGCGAAGGCCGCGGGGGCTCAGGCGCAGGCCGTGCAGGATTTCGCGCAGATTCCCGGCCAGGGCATTGCGGGCGCCGTTGGCGGCGATGCGTGCTTAGCGGGCAATGCGCGCATGATGACCGAGCGCGGCATATCGCTTGGGGCTTTCGGGGGCGTAGCTGAGACGGCGGCTGATGCCGGCGCGACGCCGCTGTTTTTCGTGCGCGCGGGCCAGCTGCAAGGCGCGATTTTGTTGGCCGATAGTCCCAAGCCGACGAGCGCGCGTGCGATCGAGGAACTCGGCCGCATGGGCGTTTCTGCCGTGATGCTCACGGGCGATAACGAGCGCACGGCGCAGGCGGTTGCGCGCACGGTGGGCATCGATTCGGTGATTGCCGGCGTTTTGCCCGATCAGAAGGCGGAAACGGTGGCGGCTCAGTCGGGTAACGGCGCTTGCGCCATGGTAGGTGACGGCATCAACGACGCGCCTGCGCTTGCGCGCGCGGATGTCGGCATCGCGTTGGGTGCGGGAACCGACATCGCTATGGAGTCCGCCGATATGGTGCTCATGCGGTCGGACTTGATGGACGTGCCCGCGGCGCTGCAGCTTTCCCGCGCGGTGATGCGCAACGTGAAGCAGAACCTGTTCTGGGCGCTCATCTACAACGTGATCTGCATTCCGCTCGCGGCGGGCGTGGTGCCGGGTATCACGCTCAATCCCATGATCGCCGCGGCTGCGATGGCGTGCTCTTCGGTGACGGTTGTGTCGAACGCCCTGCGTTTGCGCACGTGGAAGCCGAGCTGGGAAAAGAACGGGACAGCCCCTGTTGCAGAGCCCGTTGCGGCGTCGATCGCTGATAGTGCTGTTGCGGGCGTTGATGCCGCGGCTGCTGCTGTCGCGCCCGCGCCCGAGCTCGCCACGGAGCCCGCGGCCCCCATCGTGCGCGAGGTGACGCTGCATGTAGACGGCATGATGTGCGAGCATTGCGTGGCGTATGTGACTAAGGCGCTCGAGCGCGTGGAAGGCGTTGCGCAGGCTATCGTGAGCTTGGAAGCGGAAACGGCCGTGGTGCGCATGACCACTGATGTCCCCGATCAGGTGTTGATCGACGCCGTGGTTGAGGAAGACTACGAGGCCTACGTTATCCAGCAGTAATTCGACCGGCGGGACGGACCCTGATCCGGCGGGGCCGTGTTCGGGTTCCACGCTCCGCTATTCGTTTAGGGCTCTTCGGCCCTAAACTCAGGCGCTGCGCTGCTTCTCTATATATTTTTAATTTAGTGTCAGCAGTCACCCGAACGCGGCCCCGCCGGCTCGGGGGCCTAGCCGCAGCGACAACCCCTCTGGGGAAGCGTAGCTTTCCGCCCACCGCCCAAAGCGGGCAAACGCGGTCTCCGGCTTGCGGGGCCGCATTTGGGCTCCACGCTCCGCTGTTCGCTTCGGGCCTTTTTGGCCCTCCGCTCAGGCGCTGCGCTGCTTCCCTATACTGTTTTGAATTCAGTGTCAGCAGTCACCCGAACGCGGCCCCGCAAGCCGGAGACCGCGTTTGTGGTGCGTTTACTCTTCGCCGTTCCAGCAGTAGGTGCACACCTGGCTGGGGTCGAGCCCGATGGCTTCCAGCAAGCCGGGAAGGCTCTGGTAGCTCAGCGAATCGAAGCCCATTTCCTTGCAGATGGTGGAAAGCATGCACTTGCCGCGCTCGGTGGTGTTGTCGATGTATTCGTCTAAATGCTCCTGGCCTTCATCGCCTTCGAGCTCCTGAACAACGCGGCGGCCGAGCAGGTCCATGTCGGAATCGTTGCGGCTGAAGCTCAGGTACTTGCAGCCGAACATGATGGGCGGGCAAGCGGAGCGCATATGCACTTCCTTGGCGCCGAGCTCGTACAGGAAATCGACCGTGTTGCGCAGCTGCGTGCCGCGAACGATGGAGTCGTCCACGAACAGCAGCTTCTTGTCCTTGATCAGCTCGGGCACCGGCACCTGCTTCATGGTTGCGATGCGATCGCGCATGTTCTGGTTAGCGGGCATGAACGAGCGGGGCCACGTGGGCGTGTACTTGATGAGCGGGCGGGCGAAGGGAACGCCGGATTCGTGGGCGTAACCGATGGCGTGCGGCGTGCCGGAATCGGGAACGCCGGCGACGTAATCGATGTCGGGAATGCCGCCGTTTTCGCGCTCGTCGCGGGCCATGATGGACCCGTTGCGATAGCGCACGACCTCGACGTTTTCGCCTTCATAGTTGGAATTCGGGTAGCCGTAATAGCTCCACAGGAACGCGCAGATCTTCATCTTGTCGCCTGCGGGGGCAAGCGTTTCGTAGCCCTCGGCCGTGATCTTGACGATTTCTGCGGGACCCAGCTCGTATTCGTCAACGTAGCCGAGTTTCTGATACGCGAAGGATTCAAACGATGCGCAATAGCCGTCGTCGTCCTTGCCGATAAGGATGGGCAGGCGGCCAAGTGCGTCGCGTGCGGCGATAATCGAGCCGTCGCGCTGCATGATGAGCAGGGTGAGCGAGCCTTCGATGACTTCCTGGGCGAACTTGATGCCCGAAACGAAGTCTTCCTTCTGGTTGATGAGCGCGGCAATGAGCTCGGTGTCGTTCACCTTGCCGGAGCTCATCGACATGAACTGCCTTCCGCCGCCTGCGAAATATTTTTCGATGATGGCATCGGCGTTTGTGGTTGCGCCAACGGTCGTGAGCGCGAACACGCCCAGGTGCGACCGCACCAGCAGAGGCTGCGGGTCGGTGTCGGAAATGCACCCGATGCCGCTCGTGCCCTTGAAATCGTTCAGCTCGCCTTCGAATTTCGTGCGAAACGGCGTGCTTGCGATGGAGTGGATTTCGCGCTGGAAGCCCACCTCTTCGTCGCAGTAAATCAAGCCTGCGTTTTTAGTGCCCAGATGAGAGTGGTAGTCAACGCCAAAGAACACGTCGTACACAACATCGCGCTTCGAAACCGCCCCAAAGAATCCACCCATGATAACCCTCTCCTTGCGCGGCGCTCGTTTTTGGGCGCCTTCCAACAACGCTTAAGTATAGCGCGCCTTGATGCGTTTGCTTGCTTCGATATCGCCAACATCAGATAAAGGATGGCTCGCGTGCGTTGTGCGGTTGGCTTGTGGATGGCTGGGTTTGTTGGCGGCCTGCGCACGCGCTGCATATGCTTTTGGTAAAATGTGCGCGCATGTAAGGCAAGGGATGGGGATGGCCTGTGCCGACAGAGGATGAACTGCGAAAACAACGTGCGCGCGAGCGCTTGCAAGCACGCCAGCGGACCGGAGGGTCTGCCGGCGGGCAGCGTGCGCCTCGCGGGTCGCGCGGGTCGCGCGAGTCGCGTGCGGGTGAGGCTCGGGTAGCGCGTGAATCGCATGCGCCTCGTGAGCTGCGCACCCCGCGCGAGAGGCGTGCTGCCGATGCGGCTGCGTCCGTTGCCGATACGCGGCGGGCGCGTGTGGAGCGCTCGGCTCAGCCTGAGGATCGCTCGCAGCGCCGTGGACGGCGCGTGCTTGTGGATGACGGGCGTTCGCGTTCGCAAGCGCATCCGCGTTCCCGCATGCAGGGCGATGATGCTTTGGGCGACCGTTCTGGCCGGGATGATGCCCGCGACCGGGGTCGTAGCGCTGGTCGTGACCGCGCCGCCGAGCGCGACCGCGTTTCCGGCCGTAGGAGCCGCGAGGCCGGCGCGAACGCAGCGGCCAAGCGTCGACCGGGCTTTTCCCTGCAAGCAGTGCTTGCTGCAATCGTCGGCGTGCTTGCCGCCATCGGGCGGGGTATCGCTGCTGCCGTGCGTTTCGTTCTCGACAAATTCGGCTTGATCAAAACCGTTATCGGGATCGTCGTTCTCGTGATCGTTATCGTGCTTGTGTCCGGTTTGGTGCGCGGCTGCACGGCTTCGCAAAACGCGACTACCACCATGACCATTCAGGCACAATCGAGCGCTTCTGAAAGTTCTTCCGAGGCCTCTGGGGCGGAAAGCCAGGAGCAGGCAAGCAAACCCGACGATGGCGCGCAGGTGGATGAGGACGCTCTTGCTAACTTGATGGGCGCTGATGAGGCCGCTCCGCTCATCGAGGCGGCCAAGACCAACGACAACGTGCGCTGGATTGCGGCCCATTACGATCAGTACGACGAGGACGGCTTGGCGGTGGAGGCGAAGCTTCTCAAGCTGGCAGCGGCCGACCCTGCGGCGGTGAACTACGTGCTGTTCTGGCCGGATAAGTATCCGCAGGAAAGCGGCGAGCCCCTTACCGACAGCGAGACGATGGTCACGGCGAGCACGGGCCAATCGGTGCCCCGTTATTACCAGTGGGATACGCGCTGGGGTTACACGGTGTACAGCTCGACGGCCTTCGCGTTAACGGGCTGCTGCCCCACGTCGCTTTCGATGGTGTACGCGGGGCTTACGGGCAAGCGCGATCTTTCGCCGTACGACCTGGGCGTTATCGCTGAACAGGACGGGTATGCCACCACGTATGACGGCACCGATGCATCGTTCTTGCCGGGCGAGGCTTCCCGTTTGGGCCTTTCGTGCACCGAAGTCGGCGTGAGCTCGTCGAGTTTGCGTTCCGCGCTCAACAGCGGCATGGTGTGCATCATCAACGTGGGTCCCGGCGATTTCACCACCAACGGTCATTACATCGTGGCGGTGGGGCTCGACGAGGCGGGCGATCTGATTATCAACGATCCATATTCCGACGTGCGATCCAACAAAACGTGGGATATCGACACGGTGATCAGCCAAACCAAAGTGATTTACGGATACAGCCTGTAACGGCGCGTGATGAGGAGGCCCCGCTTATGACCGACCGCGTTAATCCGCCTTTCGAGAATTTTGCGTTCACCATCGTGCAGGATGGCGAGCAGCGCCGTTGCTTGCGGCTTGCGCTGCGTGAGGATGGCGCCTTTGACGTGCATGCGGAAAAGGGGAGCGCGGCGCGGCCGCAGACGGAATCGGACACCGTGCTGGCGGCCGACCGAATTCAGCGCTTCAAAGACGCGCTTGATCGGCTGGGCGTTTTCGGTTGGGATGATCAGTTTCCGTCGGATGCCGCGCGCCCGAACGTGCGTTGGACGCTTGCGTGCGTGTTCAAGCGCGATGTGTTCAGCGTGGCGTCGCGCGGGGGAAACGCGGTGCCCGCAGAATTCGACGACCTGCTTGAGGAGCTGTACCAGCTGGGTTTGCCGCGGCCGGCGCGCGGGCAGCGTGCGGGGCGTGCGGGCGGCGCTGGCGCTGGGGCGGCGGGTAGCGCGGCCGGATTGCCGTTCGACCTGAGCGCGCTCACAGGCGGCTTGCAGGGCGCGTCGCCCGAGGATATGCAGGCGGCGTTGAAGGACATGATGGACAACCCCGGCGAGATGCGGAATCGCATGCGCGAGGAATTCCGCTCGATGTCGCCTGGCCAGCGTGAGCAGCTTATCGATGCGCTCACCGCTACGGGTGCAGCACCCCGGTCGTTCTGGGAGCAATTCTTCAACGGGCTGTAAAGCGCGCGAGCCGGGCGCGGTTTAGCGCTTCCGCTTTCGTTGCGCGGGCCTGTCGTTTCGAGGGCTTTTCGTGCCCCTCTTTTCCGCGTTGTTTTTGCTGTTGCCAGTTTTGGTGTTGCGGTCGTTGGTAGCGTTGCCGGCTTTGTTGCTGCGGCCGTTGGCAGCGCTCTTTTTCTTAGGTCTTACCAGGCATTTCGCATCGTAGCCGATCAGATCGGTGCGCCCGGCCTTCGCGAGCGCCTCGCGCACGAGGTCGTGGTTTTTCGGGTTGCGGTATTGGATGAGCGCCCGTTGCAGCGCCTTTTCGTGCGGATTGGTGGGGCAGTAGACACGTTCGCCGGTGCGCGGGTCGACTCCCGTGTAATAGATGCAGGTGGAAACGGTGGATGGCGTGGGGTAGAAATCGGACACCTGCTCGGGGTTATAACCGAGGTCGCGGCAGAATTCCGCCAGCTCAACGGCCGCTTGCATCGTCGACCCCGGGTGCGATGACATCAGGTAGGGCACCACGTACTGTTCCTTGCCGGCCGCCCGCGTGGCGCGGTTGAATTCTTCCACAAACTGCTCGTACACCTGGTGGTCGGGCTTGCCCATGACGGACAGCACCTCGTGCGACACGTGCTCGGGCGCTAAGCGCAGCTGACCGGAAACGTGGTGCTCCACGAGCTCGCGGATAAAGGTGCGGTCGGGGTCGAGCAGCGCGTAATCGAAGCGGATGCCGCTGCGGATGAACACCTTCTTCACGCGCGGGAGGCTGCGCAATTCGCGCAGTAAGGCGACGTAATCCTCGTGTGTCACCTGCAGGTTCTTGCAGGGCTTCGGCGACAGGCAGCGCTTGTTGGTGCACGCGCCGTTTTTGAGTTGCTTGTCGCAGGCGGGCTGGCGGAAGTTCGCGGTAGGCCCGCCGACGTCGTGGATGTAGCCCTTGAAGTCGGGGCTTTCTGTGATCGCGCGCGCTTCGGCTAAGATCGATTCGTGGCTGCGGCTCTGGATGATGCGGCCCTGGTGGAAGTTGAGCGCGCAGAAGGCGCATTCGCCCAAGCACCCGCGATTGGAAATGATCGAGAACTTCACTTCCTTGATAGCGGGGATTCCGCCCTGCGCTTCGTAGCTGGGGTGATAGTCGCGCATGTACTCAAGATCGTACACGGCGTCCATCTCTTCGGTTGTGAGCGGGGCGGCCGGCGGGTTCTGGATCACGAACACGCTGTGCGGGTATTCTTCCACGAGCGTGTGCGCGGTAAACGGGTCGAGGTTTTCGTATTGCACCCCGAAGCTTTCCGCATAGCGCAACTTGTCCTGCTGCATGCTTTCGAATGAGGGCAGCATGATCGGGTCGACACACTGATCGGTTGAGCGGGCGCGATACACCGTGCCGGGAATGTAGGTGAGGTCGTGCACGCTAAGGCCCGCCGCCAGGGCGTCAGCGATCTCGATGATCGATCGCTCGCCCATGCCGTAGGAAACGATGTCCGCCGATGAGTCGAGCAGAATCGATCGCTTCAGGCTGTTCGACCAGTAGTCGTAGTGGGCGAGGCGGCGCAGACTCGCTTCGATGCCGCCGATCACGATGGGCACGTCTTTGAACGCGCGCCGGCAGAGATTGCCGTACACCGCCGTGGCGTGGTCGGGGCGCAGGCCCATCTGGCCGCCCGGGGAATAGGCGTCGGTTTTGCGCCGCTTCTTGGCAACGCTGTAATGGTTCACCATCGAATCCATGTTTCCGCTGCTCACCAGGTATGCAAGCCGCGGTTTGCCGAGCGCTTTCACGCTTTCCGGGTCGCGCCAATCGGGTTGCGCGATGATGCCGACTTTGTATCCATGGGCTTCGAGCAGGCGCGTGATCAGGGCGCAGCCGAACGAGGGGTGATCAACGTAGGCGTCGCCCGTGACGTACACGAAGTCGCACGCGTCCCAACCGCGTGCGGCCATGTCGCTTGTGGATATGGGAAGAAAGTCCTGCATGTCGGTCATTTTACCCTACTAATGAGACACATGCCTCGGAGGTATGTGTCTCATTAGTAGGCGATCAAGCGTGCGGGCTGGCACAAATCAATCGATTTCGTATTTGCTTGGGGGTTGCGGAGCGGATTCTGGCTGAGATTAACCGATTTCGTAATTCACCGAGTGGGTTTTGTTGTAATTCGATTTGGGTCAAAATTTCTGACCTGCGGAAACGCTCTTTCGGTTGTCATGATCGCAGCCTTTTGACCCGAAATTGCGTTCTTCGAATTACGAAATCGGCCAATTTCAGCCAGGATTGAGCTTATGACCCCCAAGCAAATACGAAATCGGCCAATCTCAGCCAGCACGTTGCCCCGAATGAGACACATGGGGGTGCGGACGATTTCTTGGACCGGCCTAGGCGGCCAATCC
>R14__coassemble_368_pt1 | contig 34049 bp, 26 predicted proteins | sample R14__metabat2_low_PE_025 | metagenome-assembled genome bin R14
CCAATCCGGACCTACTTGGTCCAACTTTTTGTCCGCACCCCCATGTGTCTCATTTATGTTGGCTGAGAATTATCGATTTCGTATTTGCTCAGGGGTTGCGGCCCGGATTTTGGCTGAGATTGCTCGTTTTCGTGTTTCTTGGAGTGGATTTCGCCGGTGTTCGATTTGGACGCGGTCCTGTGACCTGCGGAAACGGTTTTCACGCTTGCTCGCCCAACCCAATATCGCCTCGAATTGAGGTTTCAAAAATACGAAATCGGCCAATCTCTGCCAGAATCCGCCCCGCAACCCCCGGGCAAATACGAAATCGGTTGATTTGCGCCAGTTTCTGGCGGTGAAGGGCGCATCTCTGTGGCGTCTTCTGGCTGAAAGGCGGCTTTGTCATACTGGCGATTCGGATTTTCATTTACCTCGTATGGCAACGCATGATTGGCGCCGCCGTCGATCATGGCGCCCAATTCGGACTAGCGGAACCATTTCTTCGGCAATCTGGTTAAGGCGAACGCAAAGCGTGCTCCATGGCTTTGAACAGGCGTTTTTGATTGCGTGAGTAAATCGTGTGCGCGCAAAACAGTCGGCTAGGGCGGCGGGCCTGGATGCTATACTGATACGGCTTGGGCAATAGGGCCCAGGCAGGAAATATTGGCCCCCGAGACATGTTGTTGCAAGGCGCGGCGGCACAAGCTGCCAAACCGGTCGAACATGGTAAATGTTAAGCAATCAATCATGGCGAAGGGTCCCTGTTTATGAAAGGGGTCCGTTTTGACCGAAATCAAAAACCCGTCAGTAATCGATTTTTCTGACATCACCGACGATCAGATGAACCAGATGATCGACGGCACGCTCACCGAATTCGACGAGGGCGATCTGGTAGATGGCACCATCGTGAAGATCGAGCGCGACGAAGTGCTCGTTGACATCGGCTTCAAGAGCGAAGGCGTTATTCCCGTTCGCGAGCTTTCCATCCGCAAGGATGCCGATCCTGCCGACCTGGTTTCCGTGGGCGACAAGATCGAGGCCCTGGTTCTTCAGAAGGAAGACAAGGATGGTCGCCTGATCCTTTCCAAGAAGCGTGCGGAATACGAGCGCGCTTGGATTTCCGTGGAGGAAAAGTTCAAGGCTGGCGAGCCGGTTACCGGCGAAGTCATCGAGGTTGTCAAGGGCGGCCTTATTCTCGACATCGGTCTGCGCGGCTTCTTGCCCGCTTCCTTGGTTGACCTGCGCCGCGTGAAGGATCTCGACGGCTACATGGGCACCGAGCTCGAGGCTAAGATCATCGAGATGGATCGCAACCGCAACAACGTCGTTCTTTCTCGCCGCGTGCTGCTCGAGGAAGGCCGCAAGAACGAGCGCGCTGAAATCCTCACCAAGCTCACCAAGGGTATGCGCCTGAAGGGCACCGTTTCCTCGATCGTCGACTTCGGCGCATTCGTCGATCTCGGCGGCATCGACGGCCTGGTTCACATTTCCGAGCTTTCTTGGAACCACGTGAATCATCCGTCCGAGGTCGTTAAGGTTGGCCAGGAAGTTGAGGTTGAGGTTCTCGACGTCGATCTTAACCGCGAGCGCATTTCTCTCGGCCTGAAGCAGACCATGCCCGATCCGTGGGCGCAGCTCGTCGAGCAGTTCCCGGTTGGCGCCAACGTCGACGGCGTTGTGACCAAGATCGTGCCGTTCGGCGCATTCGTGAAGCTTGCCGACAGCACCGAGGGCCTGGTTCACATTTCCGAGATGGCCCCGAAGCACATCGACACGCCTGCTCAGGTTGTTAAGGTGGGCGATGAGGTCAAGGTTAAGGTTATGGAAATCAACACCGACCGCCGCCGCATCTCTCTGTCGATGAAGGCCGCTGCTGCTGAGCTCGGCATCGAAATCGAGGTTGACGAGTCCATCGCCGCTGAGGATCGCCCTGCTCGCAAGCCGCGCCGCGAGGATGAGGCCGAGGCTGAGGCTCCCGCAGTTGAGGAAGCCCCCGCAGCTGAGGAAGCTCCTGCAGAGGAAGCCGCCGCTGAGGAAGCTGCCGAATAAAGCATCCGGCAAGTTTTAACGCATGAGGGAAGCGCTCCGTTTGGGGCGCTTCCTTTTTTTGGGACGCCGCCTGTGTGGTTTTTGCTTTGCCGTTGGCGCATGGGGCGCGTGAGCGCGCGGCTTTGCGCGGGTGCGCTATACTGGCTGCATTGGGATTTGGGATACCTGATGTTGGGAATTGAATAAGGTTATGGCTCGTCCGAAATCGAGATACGTACCGGCGCTTGACGGCTTGCGCGCGCTTGCCGTCTTGGCCGTTATCGCCTATCACATGAACATGTCGTGGGCGCCCGGCGGCTTGCTCGGCGTCACGATGTTCTTCGTGCTGTCGGGCTATCTCATCACGGGCTTGCTCGTGTCCGAGTTCGATTATTCGGGCACCATCAGCTTGAAGGATTTTTGGCTGCGCCGTGTGCGCCGCATTATCCCTGCGGTGCTCACCTGCGTGATCGTGACCGCGGCGCTCTGCGTGATCTTCAACCACGCGCTTCTCACCAAGATGCGTCCCGACATGGTGCCTACCATTCTGTTTGTGAACAACTGGTGGCAGATATTCCACAACGTTTCCTACTTCGCGAATCTGGGCGCCCCTTCGCCGCTCACGCATTGCTGGTCGTTGTCCATCGAGGAGCAGTTCTATGTGGTGTGGCCCATTTTGCTGCTGTTCGTGATGCGCGCGGGCGTTAAGAAGGGCACGATTCGCAAGGGGATCGTCGTGCTCATTTGCGCATCTGCTCTTGCGATGATGCTGCTGTTCGACCCGGCGGGCGATCCGAGTCGCGTGTATTACGGCACCGACACGCGCGTGTTTCGCTGCTCATCGGCGCGCTTTTGGCATTTGCGTGGCCCTATGCGAAAATCGACGAGCGCGCGGGCGAGCGCATGTCGTCGTCCGGGCGCTTGATATTCAACGTTGTGGGCGTCGTTGCGCTGGTCGGGCTTTTGCTGATGATCGTGTTCACCAACGGCTATTCGGCATTCATCTATCGTGGCGGCTTGCTTATCTGCTCGCTGTTGACCGCAGTGTTTATCGCCGTGTTGGTGCATCCGGCCTGCGTGCTTTCGCGCGTGTTCGCGCTGCGCCCGCTCGTGTGGATCGGCAAGGTTAGCTATGGCATGTACCTGTGGCATTATCCGCTTATTCTGCTTACGACGCCGGGCAATATGTCGGCCGACGTGCCTTGGTGGCTGCGCATTATCCAGCTGGTTTTGATCTTCGGCGCTTCGGCGGCCTCGTATTACCTGATCGAGAACCCGATTCGTCACGGGGCGATAGGCGCTTGGCTCACGAATCTGACCAATGGCGAGTTCACGTTTGTCGGTTGGGTGCGCGATCACGTTGTGCCGGTGGCTGCGGGTGTGGTCGTGGTGGCCGTCGCACTTGTGGGCTGCGCGGTTGTCCCCGACACGAGCGCGCTCGAGGGTGGCGATGCGCTGCAGAACGAGGAGGCGCAAACCAACGTCGAACCCGAGGAAGAGCAGCCGGCGGAGGTGGTCGAGCCTTACGACATCGTGTGGATCGGCGACTCGGTTTCGGTGCGCTGCATTCACGCGTTCAACGAAACGTTCCCGTTCGGGCTGATCGACGCCAAGGTTAACCGTTCGATATACGAGGCGACCGACGTGTATGATCCGTATCGCGATAAAGGCCTGGTAGGCAATGTGGTCGTGTTCGCGCTGGGCACGAACAACGTGGTGGAAAGCGATCAGATCGACGCCATCATGGAAGACGTCGGAAGCGATATCCACGTTTTCTTCGTCAACACGCGGTCCACTACCGACTGGATGGAAGAAACCAACGCGGTGCTCGCGAGCGCTGTTGCGCGTTATCCCAACGCAACGCTGATCGACTGGTACAGCGCGTCGGCCGATAATGAGGATTATTTCGACGGCGACGGCACGCATCTTTCAGCCGAGGGCGCATGGGCGTATGTGAATCTGATCTACAACGCGACCGACGGGCTTTTGCCGGAGCGCACCGCCGAGGAAAAGGAGGCCAAGCGCATTTCTTTGGCGGTTGACGAGGATGAAGACGGCCTCGACGACGTGTACGGTACGGTGATTGTGGACGCCGACGGCAATGGCGTGCCCGATGACGTGAACGACAACGGCATTCCCGATTCGGTGGAGGTGCAGCGCGCCCAGGCCGAGGCTGAGGCTGCCGCGGCTGCGGCGTAAAAGTTGTCGCGTTTGTTTCAGGCGAGGTTGGCAGCTTTAGTGTCGCGAGAATCGGCGCTATCGCGCGGTTGCTGAAAAGGCAAAATGGGAGAAACGGGTCAAAAAAAGCCCGTTTCTCCCATTTTCAGTTCATTTTGCCCTCGGCGATGAGGCCGTTTTAGGAGATTCGGCCGATTTTCTGGCTGAATCTCCTACTTTTGAGAGCCTCGCGCGGTTCAAAAGTCGCTTTTGGCGACGTCGAAAGGACTTTCGTGGGTCAAAAAGTGGGAGATTCGGTTAAAAAATCGGTGAAATCTCCCAAATGGGCGACGCCAAAACGCCCGAGACGGCGCCCGTGTAGGAGATTCGGCCAAAAAAATGGCCGAATCTCCTAAAACGCCTCTTGTCGCATGGGCTTGGGTGCTTGATTGTGGTGTAGTTGCGCTGCAGACGGCGCTGCAGGAGGGGTTGCAGGTGGGACCATAGACGGCGCTGGGGGCGAAGCTGCAGGCGGAGCTGCGGGCCGGGTGAAGCTGCGGGTGAAGCTGCGGGTGGAGCTGCGGGCCGAGTGAAGCTGCAGGCGCGGCTGCACCGCGCGCCGCAGGGTCGGGTTGCGCCGCGCGCTGTAGGCTCGGCCGCGCCGCCCCGCGCGCTGCGCCCATGCGAGCGCAGCCGTTTGGTTGGGTCGTTGTCGCCTGCGCGAGCGTGATTTGCGTGTATCATACAGGCATCGGAATTGATGCACATTGCGAAAGGGGTATCCCCATGAAGAAGATTTTCGTCGTCGGCGGAATGGGCGCCGGCAAGTCCACGGCTCGCGTTGCTTTGGTTGATGCCGGGCTCGAGTTCATCGACTTGGACCAGGTCGGACATGACATCCTGCTGTGGGAAATCGTCAAGGAAGATATCCGCGAGGCGTTCGGCGACGACGTGTTCGATGCCGATGGGGAAGTGAACCGCAAGGCGCTCGCTGCCAAGGCGTTCGTGAACCCGGCGCAGACGCGCAAGCTCAACCGCATTACCATGCCGCGCATCGAAGACGCCTTTACCACCAAGCTCGATGAATTGGAAGAGCAGGGCGTGCAGGCGGTCGTGGTCGAGTATTCCGTGTTCAAGAACCGCCAGCTCTCGCTCGCGTATTTGGCCGACGTCGTTATCGCCGTGCTTGCGCCGATCGACGTGCGCATCAAGCGCGCGGTGGCCGCTGGCTGGGACGAAGCCGACGTGCGCCGTCGCATCGCGCAGCAGATCACCGATGCCGAGCGTATCGACGGGTCGGACGTCGTGTTCAATAACGAAGGCAGCAAGGACGAGCTGTACAACCAGGTGCGCACGTGGTGGGATGAATACGCCGCTGCTGAGGGCATCTCGCTGTAGCGGGCATCTCGCTGTAGGCAAAACGGAAGCCGCGCTTGTTGCTGCGGCACTGTGCATGTAATCGCGCGCCCCGCTGATCGGGGCGCGTTTGGCGAAGGGGCGTACGATGGCGCATCTATCGAATTTGGAAGGCGTGCCCATGGAGGGCAAGCTTCCGGAAGTGCGCCTTGCAAACACGCCGTTCAAGGTCGTGTCTCCCTATGAGCCGGCGGGCGATCAGCCGCAGGCGATCGAGGCCCTTGCCCGCGGCGTGCGCGAAGGCATGCGCTATCAAACGTTGCTGGGCGTCACGGGGTCGGGCAAAACCTTCACCATGGCCAAAACGATCGAGGCCGTGCAAAAGCCCACGCTCGTGCTCGCGCCCAACAAAACGCTCGCGGCCCAGCTCGCCGCGGAGCTCAAGGAATTCTTCCCCGACAACGCGGTCGTGTACTTCGTGTCCTATTACGACTACTACCAGCCTGAGGCCTATGTGCCGCAGTCGGACACCTTCATCGAGAAGGACGCCTCCATCAACGAAGAGGTGGAAAAGCTGCGCCACGCGGCCACGAGCGCTTTGCTGTCGCGCCGCGATTGCGTGGTGGTTGCATCGGTGAGCTGCATTTACGGCATCGGCAGCCCCATGGATTACGCGGGGATGGCCGTGTTTCTGGATAAAGAGCGCGCCTACGACCGCGACGACATGATCCACGACCTCATCGACATCCAGTACGACCGCAACGATTACGAGCTGTCGCGCGGGACGTTTCGCGTGCGCGGCGATGCGCTCGACGTGTTCCCGCCGTATGCGGATAACCCCGTGCGCATCGAGTTTTGGGGCGACGAAATCGAGGACATCTCGGAAATCGACAACGTGACGGGCGAGGTGCTGAACTCGTTCGAGGCGCTGCCCATCTGGCCGGCGTCGCATTACGTGACCGCGCGCCCCAAGATGGAACATGCCATCCAGACCATCCAAGAGGAGCTGCTCGAACGTCTGCAGCAGTTCAAAGCGGAAGGCAAGCTGCTCGAGGCCGAGCGCCTGGAAATGCGCACGAGTTACGACCTGGAAATGATGGAGACCATGGGCTTTTGCTCGGGCATCGAGAATTACTCGCGCCACCTCGATGGCCGTGCGCCGGGCGAGCCGCCGTACACGTTGCTCGATTATTTCCCGAAGGACTTCCTGTGCATCATCGACGAAAGCCACGTGACCGTGCCGCAGGTGCGCGGTATGCACGAGGGCGACCGCAGCCGCAAGGTGACGCTTGCCGAACACGGGTTCAGGCTGCCGAGCTGCCTGGACAACCGCCCGCTGCGCTTCGACGAGTTCGAAGAGCGCGTGCCGCAATACATCTACGTGTCGGCCACGCCGGGCGACTACGAGCTGCGCGTGTCGCAGCAGCAGGTGGAGCAGATCATCCGCCCGACGGGCCTGCTCGATCCGGAAATCATTGTGCGCCCGGTGGCCTCGCAGATCGACGACATCATCGACGAGGTGCGCAAGCGCGCGGAAAACGGCGACCGCGTGCTGATCACCACGCTCACGAAGAAGATGGCGGAGGACTTGACTGAGCACCTGCTCGACCAGGGCATTCGCGCGCGTTACATGCATTCGGACATCGGCACGCTCGAACGTGTGGAAATACTGCGCGACCTGCGCCTGGGCAAGTTCGACACGCTGGTGGGCATCAATCTGTTGCGCGAGGGACTCGACCTGCCGGAAGTGACGCTCGTCGCCATTCTGGACGCCGACAAGGAAGGCTTTTTGCGCAACCACCGCTCGCTTATCCAGACGATCGGCCGCGCCGCGCGCAACGTGTCCGGCCAGGTGATCATGTATGCCGACAAGATCACCGATTCGATGCGCCTTGCCATCGACGAGACGCGCCGCCGCCGCGAAATCCAGATGGCGTACAACGAAGAGCACGGCATCGAGCCGCAGACCATCCGCAAGGCGGTCAACGACATCATCGGGTACGTGACCGAGGAATCCGCCGACAAGAGCGCCGAGGAAGTGAACAAGCAGCTCGCCGAGCTTTCGCGCGAGGAAGTGCTGCGCATCATCGGGTCGCTCGAGGATGAGATGGCGATCGCGTCGAAGAACATGGACTTCGAGCAGGCGACGCATTTCCGCGATCAGGTGGTGCGCTTGCGCGCGCAGGTGGAAGGCACCTCCGAGGAAGACGCGCTTGCCGGGTTGAAGAAGCAGGCGCGCAAGGGAAGCGCATTCGGCAACCGCAAGCACGCAGCGTACGGGTCGTCGCGCCGGGCGTAAGGCGCAAGGTGCCACGCGGTCGTCAAGCGCCGCGGACGCGCCATCGGGTCGCAGCTAAAAGCGGCTAACCAACCCCCGCTTACGCCTGCTTTTCCATGATGAAATCGTCCATGATGAAGCCCGAGCCGATGTCGGTCTCAACCGAATCGATAACCTCGAACCCGGTGCCCTTGTACGCGCGAATGCCCAGCTCGTTGTATTTGTTCACGGTCAGATACATGGCGCGCAGCCCGCGCGTCTGGCACAGCGCCGTGTAGAATTCGACCACGCGCCGGCAATACCCCTTGCCGCGCGCCGAATCGAGCAGGTAAATCTTGCTGATGAAGAAGCGGTCCGTTGCGGGCTCGTCGTGCCCGCCGGTGAAGCCCATGATGTTGCCCCAAGGCGCGCCCTTGGCGTCGCCGGCGTCGCTCGCGTCCCCGGCGTCCCCCGCGCCGCCCGACGCGTCGCTCGCAACCCCATCGCTTTCGACTAAAAACCAATACTCGTAATCGTGTTCGGCCATATCGCGCTCGATGGCGGCAAGGCTCTGAGACTGCTCCACCATGTATTCCGTCTGCGCGCTGCCGATGCGGCTCGGCCAATACTCGCGCCAAATCTCGCCTGCCAACTGGGCCAATGTTTCCTGGTCGCTGCCGGTTCTCACGGGAATGAAGTAAAGCGTCATGGGGTGCCTCCTTGCTTGCGTTTTCCCTAGATTAGCACGCCATGAGCCCCGCCACACGCACGTTTTTCAGCCCCGTTTTTCCGCGGTTTTGTTTCGCAAGTCTTAACAGAGGGGAAACCGCATGGTAACTCGAGGGAAACCAGCCTGAAACGCGCCACCCTCACAATTTGTTGTGTTCGAACGGGTTTGCGAAAAAGGAGGTTCAACATGTTCGATACGGGTTCGACCGGCTTCATGATGATCTGCGCAATGCTGGTGCTGCTCATGACGCCCGGTCTCGCGTTTTTCTACGGCGGCCTGTCGCGTAGGAAAAACGTTGGCAACACGATGGCCATGGTGTTCGTGGTCATCGGCGTGGTTTCGGTTACGTGGTGCGTGTTCGGGTGGTCGTTCGCCTATGGCGGCGACGGCTCCATTCCGTTCTTCGGCGGCTTCGACCAGATCGGCCTTACGGGAGTGACCCAGGCGATGCTCGGCGAAACGGCCGAAGTGGCAGGCGAAGGATACCCTGCGATCATCGACATCGCCTTCCAGGCGGCGTTCTGCATGATCACCACGGCCATCATCACCGGTGGCGTAGCCGGGCGCATGAAGTTCGGTGCCATCGTGGCGTTTCTGGCCGTGTGGACGATTATCGTGTATCCGCCGCTTGCTCACATGGTGTGGGGCGGGGAAGGCTCGCTCATCGGCGACTACATCGGCGCGCTCGACTTCGCCGGCGGCGACGTCGTTCACATCAGCTCCGGCCTGACGGCGCTCGTGCTCGCGCTCATCTGCGGCAAGCGCAAGGGCTTCGGCATGATGAACTACCGCGCTCACAACGTGCCGTTCGTGTGCTTGGGCGCAGCGCTTCTGTGGTTCGGTTGGTTCGGCTTCAACGGCGGCTCTCAGTTCGCTGCGGACGGCACGGCGGCTCTCGCCATCCTGAACACCGTGTTCGCGTCGGGCGCAGCGCTGCTTTCCTGGATGATCGTCGAGCGCGTGAAGGTGGGCAAGCCCACGCTGGTCGGCGGCGTGACCGGCCTGGTCGCGGGCCTGGTCGTGATCACCCCGGCAGCAGGCTTCGTCGAGCCTTGGGCGGCCATCATCATGGGCCTGATCGTTTCTCCCATCTGCTACTTCGCCATTTCGTTCTGCAAATCGAAGATCGGCTACGACGACGCACTCGACGCCTTTGGTTGCCACTGCGTGGGCGGCGTTGTGGGCGGCCTGCTCACCGGCCTGTTCTGCGTGCCCGAGCTCGCTTGGGACAGCGCTGCGGGCGCATCGGTCGTCGCTGGCGGCGGCCAATGGGGCGGCCTGTTCTACACGGGCGATCCGAGCTTGTTCGTCGCTCAGCTTCTGGGTATCGTTATCACCATCGTGTTCGTGGCGGTCGCGGGCATCATCCTGGGCTTCATCATCAAGCTCATCTTCAAGGGCGACCTGCGCGTGAGCAACGAAGACGAAGCGCGCGGCCTGGACGTTGCGGCACACGGCGAAAGCGCTTATCCGGCCTATCTGGGCATGGACTAGCCGCGGCGTGAGATGAAAGGATACTGATATGAAGAAAATCACGGCTATCGTGAGGCCCGAAAAAATGGAGCCGCTCAAGGAAGCCTTGTTTGAGAAGAACGTGAAGGGCATGACCATATCGCAGGTGCACGGCTGCGGCGCCCAGCATGGCTGGACCGAGTATTTCCGTGGCACGGAGGTGCTGCTCAACATGGTGCCCAAGGTCAAGTTCGAACTGGTGGTCGAAGAGGAAAAGGTCGACGGCGCCATCAACTTGATCTGCGAAGTGGCCCGCACAGGCGAAGTCGGCGACGGCAAGGTGTTCGTCACGCCTGTTGAAGAGGTTGTCCGCATTCGCACGGGCGAACGCGGCGAGGAAGCCGTATAACCGCGCGGCTCGATAAACTCGGCTTGTGAAGATCGCGCTTGCGCGTGCGGAACATGCGCTCCCGGTTCGTTTGGATCGGGGGCGCTGTTGCGTCTTGTGTCGGGCGAGCAGGCACCGGTTTTGCAACGGATATGTGGCGATGCGCGCTGCCAGGTGCAACGGACGGCCCTCACGCCGTCACCATATCGGGTGTTGCCCCTATGGATTTTCACGAATGAAGAGGGGCGCGTGTTAAAATTTCCACCGTGTATACAACAAAAACGTACTAGGGGATACCATGTCCTTTTTTGATAGATTCCGCGATATGGGCTTCGGCGGCGGTATGGGCGTCGATATGGCCATCGACCTCGGCACGGCCAACACGCTTATCGCCATCTCCGGCGAGGGCATCGTTATCAACGAGCCGTCGGTTGTAGCGATCGAGAAGAGCACCAACCGCGTGCTCGCCGTCGGCCACGAAGCCAAGAACATGATCAATCACACGCCGGATGCGTTTTCGGCTGAACATCCGCTCAAGGACGGCGTTATTGCCGACTACGACGTGACGGAAGCCATGATTTCGGCGTTCATCAACCGCGCGGCCCCGCGCAAATATCCGTGGCAGGCGAAGCCGCGCATCGTCATCTGCATTCCGTGCGGCGCAACTTCGGTCGAAAAGCGCGCGGTGTTCGAGTCCACCATTCAGGCGGGCGCGCGCCAGGCGTACCTGATCGAAGAGCCCATGGCCGCGGCTATGGGTGCCGATTTGCCCGTTACCGAGCCCACCGGCTCGATGGTCGTCGACATCGGCGGCGGCACCACCGAAGTGGCCGTTATCTCGCTCGGCGGCATCGTGACGTCGTCTTCTCTGCGTCTTGCGGGCAACCGCATGGACGAGGCGATTTCCATGCATCTGCGCGATTTGCTGGGCATCAAGATCGGCGAGCGCACCGCAGAAGTCATCAAGATCAAGATCGGCTCCATCCTGCCTTTCGAGGACGGCCGCGAGCGCGACATGATCATTTCCGGTCAGGACGTTATCACCGAACAGCCCAAGGAAGTCACCATTCAGTCGGAAGATGTGCGCCAAGCGCTGATCGCCCCGTGCGAGGAAATGGTTTTGAACATCAAGGAAACGTTCAAGAAAACGAACCCCGACCTCGCGAGCGACATCATCCAGAACGGCATCCTGCTCACGGGCGGCGGCGGCCTGCTTTCCGGTTTGGACCGCTATCTCACCAACGAGCTGGAAATTCCCGTTTGGGTGAGCGAAACGGCTCTGACGAACGTGGTTACCGGGTGCATGAAGGTACTCGACACGCCCACGGCCTTGCGTCAAACGCTGATGAGGTCGAAGTAGCCGTAAAGGCGCGCGCGTATGGCTCTTGATTTCCAACAAAACGCTTCCGGGTTTCCTCGACGCGTTGTGTTCGTCGTGCTGCTCGCTGTTGCCCTCGTGCTCACCACCGTGTATGCGCGCGAAGGCGAATCGGGCCCGCTCCATTCCATCCAAGGCGCGGTCGGATCGCTCGTTTCCCCTGCTCAGCTGGCAGGAAGCGCCGTGGGCGCCACGGTGAATTCCGCGAGCACGGCGTTATCGGATGCCACGGCGGACGAATCCACGCTGTCGGCGTTGCGCGAACAGAACCAGCAGCTGCGTCAGTTGCTGGCCAATGCGGATGAATATCGCGTGGAGGCCGAGCGCTTGCAAGGCCTGCTCAACATGAAGACCGAGTCCGGGGTGGAAGGCATCGCCGCGCAAGTGGTGGGCAAGAGCCTCGAGGCGTGGGACCAGTCCATCACCATTGCGGCCGGCACGGCGGATGGCGTGGAAAGCGGCATGACCGTGATGGGGCAGTCGGGCGTTATCGGCCAAGTGTCGCGCGCCGATGAGCACCGCTCGGTGGTGCGCCTGCTCACCGACCCGAATTCCGGCGCGGCCGTGATGATTCAGTCGTCGCGCGCGGGCGGCATCGTGAGCGGGTCGCTTGAGGGCCTGCTCTATCTGGAGGACATTGACACGTCGCAGATCCCCGAGGTGGGCGATGTCGTGCTCACGTCGGGCTTGGGCGGATCGTATCAGGCCGGCCTGATCGTGGGAACGGTCGTGAGCGTGAACAAGACCACCACCAACGCGACGGGCACCATCGTGGTCGATCAAAACGACGACGTGTCGGCGCTCGAGGAAGTGATCGTGGTCACGGGCACGGCGTCGTCGGCGTCGAGCCAATAAGCGCGGTCGGCCGCGGCGAAACGCGCTGAAGCGCAGCGAGCCGACGCGGGCTGAACTGAAGCGAACGAAAGCGGACGGAAAGGAAAGGAGAGCGCAATGGATAACGGCCGAAACCTGCTTGTCGTGGTGCTGGGCGCCGTGGTGGCCTTCGTGCTGCAGATCGTCGTCGCGCCCTACATTCCCATCATGTCCGCCATGCCGAACTTCGTGGCCGTGTACGCCATGCTGCTCGCCGTTGCGCGCCCGCAGATTCCCAGCTACGTTGCCGCGTTTGTGCTGGGGCTTCTGTTCGATTTGATATCCGGCGCGCCTGTGGGTGCGCTCGCCTTCTCGCTTACGCTCTGCTGCGCCATCGCGGCAAGCGTGTTCAACGTGCTTAACAACGACACGCTGTTCGTGGGCTTTCTCGCGCTCGCGGTTGGTTTGGTGCTAGCAGAACTGTGCTACGGCGTGTTCATGCTCGCGCTCGGCTACAACGCGGGCATCGCTGAAGCGCTCGTGTTCCGCGCGCTGCCGTGCGCGGTGTACGACATCGTGTTCGCGTTCGTTCTGTATCCGTTGATGCTGCGCCTCTTCGCGCCGAGCGGGCCCACGGCGCCTCCCATCGCTTCACAGCTACGCTAGGGGGCACGATGCTTGTCGCCGTTGTAGTTGCGCTTATCGTGATCGTGGTGGCGGTGCTCGGCATCGTCGCGTTTTTTATGCTGCGCGCAAGCGGCGGGGCCACGCGCGTTACCCCGAGCGCGTTCGGCGATGTGAATTCGATCGACGCCTCGAGTGTGCAAACGGCGTTAGGCGCCGACGCCCCCGATGTGACTGCTACGCATGTGGGCACGGGCGAAACATCCACCGGCAAGATCAGCGAAAAGCTGCAGAGCCGCTTTATGGCCATCGGCGTGCTGGCAACGGCCATCTTCGGCGCGCTCACGGCACGCTTGTGGAGCATGCAGGTGCTCGATTCGTCGCAATACGCCGATTCGGCGGAGGAAAACAAGTACACCACCGTGTCCACGCCCGCGCCGCGCGGCTACATCTACGACACCAACGGCAACGTGATCGTGGAAAACCGCACGTCGCTCACCGTGTTGGCCGATTCCGACGTGTTGGATGACCACGACGTGGTGAAGCGCCTGTCCACGGTGCTCGGCGTGCCGTTCAACGTGGTGCGCCAGCGCTTGCAGGACACGTCGTCGGGTGCCCAGAGCCAGCGCGTTATCGCAAGCGACGCCCGTTTGCGCGATGTGGCCTTCATCGCCGAGCATTCCGACGCTTTCACGGGCGTGAACATTCAGGAGCGGTCGGTGCGGTCGTACCCGCATGGCGCGCTTTGCTCGCACGTGGTGGGATACACCGGCACGGTGTCGGACGAGGCGCTTGAGAACATGCCGTCCAACCGCACGGTGGAGATGGGCGACGACGTGGGCCAAAGCGGCGTTGAATCGATGTACGACAACTTCTTGGCCGGCGAGCACGGCCAGCGCGTGGTTATGGCCGATTCGGAAGGCAACGTGGTCGAAGTGGTGAGCGAAACGCCCGCCACGCGCGGGTCGGACGTGTATCTGACCATCATGGCCCCGGCCCAATACGTGGCCGAGCAGGCGCTGAAGAACTTGATCGCGCCCGACGGCACCATCGGCAAGGGCACGGGTGTCGCCGGCGCCATCGTGGGCCTCGATGTGACCGATGGCTCCATTTTGTGCATGGCAAGCTACCCGACGTTTTCTCCTTCCACGTTCATCGGCGGCATCTCGCAGGATACGTGGGACTTGTACGCGTCGTCCGAATCGTATTACCCGCTGCTCAACCGCTGCATCTCGGGCACGTACCCGGCGGCTTCCACGTTTAAGGCGTTCACGAGCTTGGCCGCGCTGAAGTACGGCTTCGCGACCGACGCCTCTACGTGGGAATGCGGCGGCTCGTGGGACGGCTTCGGGTCGGGCGACATTCAGAAGTGCTGGAACACGGCTGGCCACGGCGAGCTCGACCTGCACGGCGGCATCGTGAAATCCTGTGACATCGTGTTTTACGAGATAGCGAAGGATTTCTTCGAAGCGGGAACGTCGCAGGGCGGCACCATTTCCGACACCGCTTTGCAAGAAGAAGTGTTCAAGTTCGGGTTCGGCCAAACAACGGGCATCGATCTTACCGGCGAAGAGCAGGGCCGCGTGCCCACGCCCGAATGGAAAGCTGCGCACTGGGTGGATGTTCCCACGGCCAGCACGTGGATGGGCGGCGACATGACCAACATGATCATCGGCCAGGGCGACGTGCTGGTGACTCCTCTGCAGATCGCCGTCGCTTACGGCGGCGTTGCCACGGGCAAGCTGATGAAGCCGCATCTGCTGAAGGAAGTGCGCAACAGCAATGCCGCGCAGGCCGCGGTGACGTTTGAGCCCGAGGTGATAGCGACGCCGGAGGTGGACGAGAAGTACCTCAAGCTCGTGCGCGAGGCGCTAAACGGCGTCGGTGCGGATTCGAGCGTCATCACCGAAGCGTTTGACGACGCCGGCATCGACATCGAACACGTCGCCTGCAAAACGGGCACGGGCGAGGTCGCGGGCAAGGAAGACTACGCCTGGTTTGTTTGCTACTATCCCTATGAGGATCCGAAATACGCCGTTGCGGTGCTTATCGAGCAAGGCGGCGGCGGCTCGGCCACGGCCGGCCCGGTTGGCGCCGAGGTTATGGGCGCCATCGTCGATTGCGCCGCGGGCGATTTGACCGAGATCGGCGTTGTTTCCGCGTCGTCGGGCAAGTCGGTGGAATACGGGTCGGGAGGCTCGTCGTCGGGTCGTACCGACTAGGCGCGTTACAGGAAGGCGAAACACAGTACAGCATGGCTCAGGTGCCGCAAATATCATCGATGAGAACGCCCGACCACGGCGCTGTGTCGTCGCGCCCTTCGACGCGCTTCTCCTCGATTTACTTCCCGCTGATCATCGTGACGGCGCTTTTGGTGAGCTATGGCTTGATCGTGGTGTATTCGGCCGTGTCGACCGACGCGGATTACGACTTCAAGCGCCAGCTGCTTGGCGTGGGCGTTGGCTTGATCGCCATGGTGGTGCTGTGGCGCTTCGATTACCGGCGCTTCGCGGAAGCATGGAAATTCCTGCTCATCATCAACGTGGTGCTCATCTTGTCGCCGCATCTGCCCATCATCGGCGTCACCACCATGGGCGCCACCTCGTGGATCAAAATCGGCATTCAGCTGCAGCCGGGCGAATTCGCCAAGATCACCGTTATCCTGATGGACGCGAGCCTGATCGCGAAATACAACGGCAAGCTTTGGGACCTGCGGGAATACCTGAAGACGCTCGTGCTGATGGCCGTCCCGTTTTTGTGCATCATGACCCAGCCCGACTTGGGCACGGGCCTCGTGTATCTGTTCATCGCGGCCGTGGCGCTGGTGATCGGTGGCGCGCGGTTGAAATACCTGATTGGAACGCTGCTTGTGGGCATCGGGCTAATCGCCCTCGTGTTCGCGGTCGATGAAGTGATCAAGAACGCCACGGGCAGTTATGCGCTGCTCAAGCAGTACCAGCGCAACCGCCTGCTCGTGTTTCTGAACCAGGATTCGACCGACTTGTCCGACGAGGGCTACAACCTGCAGCAGGCCATGATCGCCATCGGGTCGGGCGGCTTGTTCGGCCAAGGGTACATGCAAGGTTCGCAGCACGCGCTCGGCATTCTGCCGGAAGCGCCCACCGACTTCATCTTCTGCGTGCTCGCCGAGGAATTGGGTTTTGTGGGCGTGGTTGTTTTGATCGCCTTGTACATCGCTTTGGTGGTCGTAGGGTTTAAAATAGCGCAAGCGTCGTCGGATATGTTCGGGTTGATTCTGGTGATGTCCATCGTGGGCATGTGGTTGTTCCAGATTCTCGAGAATATCGGCATGACGTGCGGATTAATGCCCATTACCGGCATTCCGCTGCCGTTTATGAGCTACGGATCGTCGTTCATGATGGTCAATTTCGCGTTGTTGGGTTTGATGGGTTCGGTTTGGTCGCACAACGCGTCGAACGTGAGGAAGGCAGATTATGCAGCTACCCGTTGATGTTTCGAAGCTGATGGAAGAGGTTGCCAATATCGATGAGGCGAAGTCCACGCCGTTGTCGATCAGCATCCTGCTCGATGAAACCGCTCCCGCCGACTGCATCGCGTACGTGCGATCCACGTTCGCAAGCGACGCGCCCGCTCTGCGGCTTACCGTTGCGTATCTGAACGGCCGCCCGTTCACGCCGTATCCGGCCGACGACATGGCCGTTATCGTGGCGGGCATGTGGGAAGGCGTCGGCGCGACCGCGCAGGCGCTGCGCGATGCCGGCGTGCCCGTGATGGTGGTAACCACCATGCCTTCGCTCGTGAAGGAAATGGCCGAAGCGTACGGCAACCCTATTCCTGATGGCGACTTGGTGTCGCCCGCGAGCCCGGGTTCGATCGTCACCGCCGTTACCGGTAAGGTGTCGGATGCGACCTCGATGGCCGTTGATTCGGTGGCGCTGGCCGCGAAGAAGATCTCCTCGATCGCGGCGCCCGATTCCAAGGTGTCGCAGGTTATCGCCAACTTTTCCGACAGCCGCAAGCGCGAGGAAAAGCCCGTGGTCGACTTTTCCCCGCAGGCAGAACCGTTCGAGCTCACGAGCGATCTGCGCGATGCGCTCGATCAGCGCATGGGCGAATGGGTGCTTGCCGCGTGTCAGGAAAAGAAGCTCGCGTTGTCGTTGGCGTTCCCGTTCACGGGCCGCTCGATGGCGCGCGATGCCGTGTCGATTACCGCGCTGGAAAACGCCGGCATCGGCCTTTTGCCGGTTGTGCCGGCAGGTGCCGATCTGCCGCTGATGACGCTCAACCAGGCCAAGATGGTGCTTCAGATCGCCGCCGCTTACGGATATCCCATGACGGCCGACCGCGCTGCGGAGATCGTGACCGTGGTCGCCACCGCGTTTCTTTCCCGCGGCCTCGCGCGCACCATCACGCGCGTGATTCCGCCGTTCAAGGTGGTTGCTTCCACGGGCATCGGATACGCCGCCACCATGGTGCTGGGCACGGCCATGATCGAATACTACGAGGGCGGCGATTCCGCCACCGGTATGGGCGGCGCCATCAACACGGCGCTGGGTGCCGGCGGCACGGTTGCCGAGGGCGTGAAGAACATCGCGTTCAACAAGATGGACGAAGCGGGCATCGACAAGACCGCCGTGATGGCGCGCGTGGGCGAAGTCGCCACCAAGGTTGCCGGCGCCGCGGCGGGCGCTGCCGGCACCGCAGGTTCCGCCAAAGCTTAGGCGATCTCGGAGCAACACATGACAGCACTCACCAACCTGTGGCCGCGCGTGCGCGATCTGGTCGCCGCGGCCGAGCATCCTTCGCGCTATGTGAACCATGAATGGGGAAGCGTCCACGGCAATCCGGACGACTTCCATTTCTGCCTGATTTACCCCGACACGTACGAATTGGGCCAGGCCAACCAGGCGCTGCGCATTCTGGTGAACGCCGTGAACGCCTGCGAGGGCTTCTCCGCCGAGCGCGGGTTTTTGCCCGGCGCCGACATGTGCGATGCCCTGCGCGCGCACGGCTTGCCGCTGTTTTCCATCGAGAGCTGCGCGCCGCTGCGGGAATTCGACTGCGTGGGCATAACGCTGCCGCACGAGCTGGCCGCGACCAACGTGTTGGAAGCGCTTGATTTGGCGGGGATTCCGCTGCGCGCGGCCGACCGCGATGAAGATTGCCCGCTTGTGGTGGGCGGCGGCCCGTGTGCGCTGAACCCGGAGCCGTATGCGCCGTTCTTCGATGCGATGAACATCGGTGAAGGCGAGGAGATGGTCCCGGAAGGCCTGCGAGTGATTCGCGATTGCCGCGCTGCGGGTGTGCCGCGCGCGGAAACGCTGCGGCGCTTGGCGCAGGTGCCGGGCTGGTATATTCCGGGCCTGTATCGCTGGCGCACCGATGCACAGGCGCAGGAGGCGGGGTCGTGGATCGAGCCGCTCGAGCCGGGCTTGCCTGCCGTGATCGAGAAGCGCATCTTCGAGGGCTTCGCGCAGAGCAACGCCTGGGAGCCGTGCATCGTGCCGTATTCCGAAGTGATTCAGGACCGCTTGAACGTCGAGATTCTGCGCGGGTGCGCGCGCGGCTGCCGCTTCTGCCAAGCGGGCATGATGTATCGCCCGGTGCGCGAGCGGGCCGCGGCTAACATCGTGGACGCCGTGAAGCACGGCTTGGCCGTGACGGGCTACAACGAGGTGAGCCTGACCTCGCTTTCTTCCACCGACCATTCCCAGATTCGCGAGATTCTGAGCGACCTGAACAAGGCGACGGAGAACACGGGCGTGAAGGTGTCCATTCCCTCGCAGCGCCTGGATTCGTTCGGCGCGCAGATGGCGGCGTTGGTGGCCGGCTCGAAGAAGTCGAGCCTCACGTTTGCGCCGGAAGCGGGCACGCAGCGCTTGCGCGACGTTATCAACAAGAACGTGTCGGAAGAAGACTTGTTTGCGGCTATCGATGCGGCGTTCTCGCTGGGGTGGCGCACATGCAAGTTGTACTTCATGATCGGCTTGCCCACCGAAACCGATGACGACATCAAGGGCATCGCGCGGTTGGCGCAGCAGGCGTCGGATCGCGCGAAGGCGGCGATCGAGAAGATCGATCCTGCGCAGCGCGGCGCCGTGCAGATCAACGTGTCGTGTGCGTTGTTCGTTCCGAAGGCGCAGACGCCCTTCCAGTGGGACGGCCAGATCACCCCCGAGGAAGCGATGCGCCGCGTGAACTTGCTGCGGCACAGCGTTAAGTACAAGAATGTGCGCGTGAGCTGGCATGATCCCGCGACGAGTTTCGTGGAAGCGTTCATGAGCCGGTCGGGTCGCGAGGCCGCGGACGTGATCGAGGGCGCGTGGAAGCGCGGTGCGCGATTCGACGCGTGGACCGAGCTGTTCCGCGAAGACGCCTGGCAGGGCGCCATCGACGCATGCGGCGTAGACGTTGCGGCCGTGGCCCAGACGAGTTATCCGACCAGCCGCGTTATGCCGTGGGAGCACATCTCGATGGGCGCGTCGCGGCGCTGGCTCGTGCGCGAGCGCGATCGTGCGGAGGCCGGCGTGACCACGCCCGACTGCACGTTCGCCAACTGTTCCGCGTGCGGCGTGTGCATGGGGCTCGGCGTGGACAACCAGCTGCCGGCTCCGCGCGTGCCGACGGGCGATGCTGCGGGCGCTGGTGCGGCTGATGGCGCTGCGGGCGCGGCGAGCGATGGGGAGGTGCAGCATGGCTGAGCAACCGCGTTTTTGGCTGCGGCTCACCTACATCGAGCAGGGCCGCCTTGCGATGCTTTCGCACTTGGAGGTCGTGAGCGCCATCGAGCGCACCATCCGCCGCGCGGGGCTTCCCTTCGCGGTGAGCCAGGGATTTTCGCCGCACATGGTGAAGCAGTTCGGATCGGCGCTGCCGGTGGGGATCGGGTCTACGTGCGAGATCTTCGACGTGCGCCTGACGCAATACGTGAACCCGGCGCAGGCGCTCGAGCGCTTGCAGGCCATGAGCGCGCCTGATTTGATGGTGACGTCGTGCGAATATTTGGACCCGCGGGCGCCGGCGGCGCAGGTGGCGTATCCGCTAGCGACCTATGAGGTGCAGCTTTCGCGCCCGGTGAGCGCGCTTGCGTGGCCGGATGAGATCGTGGTCGAGCGCGTGAAGAAGGGCAAGGTGCAGCAGCGCCATTTCGTCGTGAGCGATTTTCTGCACGGCGGCGTGGTCGTGGGCGACGGGTCCGGCGTGGCATCGAACATCGTGCGCTTCACGCTGGAGTCGAAGCAGACGGGCAGCTTGCGTGCGGACGTGTTTCTGCGCGAATGCCTGGCGCTCGCGAATGCGCAGGTGGATGGCGAGGATGGCGATGGCGCCGAGGGCGCTGAGCTGCTGAGCGCGCTTTCCGTGACGCGCGTGAAGCAGAGCCCGCTTGCGGATTAGCGCCGCGCGGGTTGCGAGTCGAATCCCGAGCTCTGCCGAACTTGCGTTATTGTGGTAAATTCCCGAAAAATATTGCGTTATTGTGGTAGTGGGATTTCGAAGTACCACACTATCGCAAAAATTGCAGCGAATTTACCACAATAACGACAATCTGGATCGACCGAGCCAGCGGGCGGGCATGGGCTGGCTGGCGGGCGTGGGCCGCGGGCGTGGGCGACTTGGCGGACATGGGCCGCGATCCGTCAGCCAAGCCGCGAACTGAGCCCCGAGCTCTGCCGAACTTGCGTTATTGTGGTAAATTTCCGAAAAATATTGCGTTATTGTGGTAGTTGGATTTCGAAGTACCACAATATCGCAAAAATTGCAGCGAATTTACCACAATAACGCAAATTCGGTTCGCGCGAACCAGCCGACATGTGCTTCGGTAACCGTTCGGCGGCGATAATCGGGATTTCCCGCAATCGTTCCTGCGCATTCGCGAGTATTTCCTATAATCGAGGTGCGGTCGCGCGAAATGAGAGGCGCGCGTGCGCAACAGGGCGCCTGCATCGGCGCGACACTTTGAAGAGATTGGGGCTATGACATGGCTATTTCTATCAATTCTGATGAATGCATCGGCTGCGCAGCTTGCTCGAGCGCATGCCCGCAGGACGTTATCGCGGTTGACGACGTTGCCACCGTGGCAAACGAGGATGCCTGCATCGAGTGCGGCATCTGCGTGGGCGAATGCCCGCTTGATCTGATCGAGCTGTAATCAGCGCGAACAGTCCGGAAACGGAAGCGCCGGCCCTGGGTGGGTCGGCGCTTTTCTTGTGCGCTCGCGGGTCGCGGGTCGCGGACCGGCTGTTAGCGACAGTCCGACGCGTTACCCGAGCAGCGGCGTGAGCTCGCCCTGCGCGAGAATGTGCACCTCGTGCGTGGCGCGGCTGATGGCCGTGTACAGGCGGCAGCGCGCGATCTCGCTTTCCGGATACACCTGGGCCTGCGCGTCGGGAACGATCACACGGTCGAACTCGAGGCCCTTCGCCAGCGCGATGTCCAGCATCACCACGCCGCTTTGCGGCAGCGCGACGTCCTCGCGCATCACGAGCACATCGCTGCCCAGCTGCTTCTCCAGCCACTTCACGCGGCCCCAATCGGCGGCAACGATCGCCGTCAGCCCCGTGCGGTCGCGCGCCTCGCGCACCTCTGCGCGCAGGGCTTCCAAGTACGCATCCGTATCGCTGAACGCTCGGATGGTCGGCGCGCACCCCTCGCGCTGCACCGACGACGTTTTGATGCGCTCATCAGCGGAAAGCAGGCTGCAGAACAGCTGCGTGATCTCGGGCGTGGAACGGTAGCTCGTGAGCAGGCGGCATTCGTCCACCTGGCCGCGAGCGCGCTCGAACAGCGTGCGGATCTGCGGGAACGTGGCCGTTTCCTCGTGAATCGCCTGGTGTTCGTCGCCCAGCAGCAGGAAGTGCGCGCGACGGAAGAACCGCGCGAGAACCGCGAGCTGGGCCTGCGTGTAATCCTGCGCCTCATCCACCATCACGTAGCGCACGTCGGGCATGCCGATGCCCGCGAGCAGAATCTTCGCGTACAAAAACTCGACGGCGTTCAGGTTCGCGTGCCCCAAAATGCGGCGGGCCACGCGCTCGACGTTCAGCCACGGCGCGTCGTCAAGTGTGTCGAACACGCCCTTGAAGCGGTCTTCCACATAGGCCTTGCAGCAGGCGCGGAATTCGTCATCGCCGAGGGGAATCTCGGTCGACCCGAACAGGCGCACGCGTTCTTCGACATCCAGATCGTACACGGCATCTTGAATGTCGGCGTTGCCCACCAGGCTCTTCAGCTTGGCCTCCAGGCGCTCGGCGATCTCGTCGGAGATGAGCGCGGCCAGGCGCGGGCCCGCTTGCTCGCGCGCGAACTGGGCGGCCACGCGTTCCACCTGCGAGGCCTTCATCAGGCAATAGCCGTCGTATTCCACGGCGTTGAAATCCGCCGGCTCGAACGCGAGCGTGGGCAGCGCGTGGTCGAGCGCGCGCAACACGTCCATGCTCGCGCGTTTGCCGGTGTTGCGGTTCGCGAGGCCCTCGATGGGCAGCCCCGCGATGAACGAATCCCACGTGACGATGTTCGGGTTCGCCTCGCCCATGTCGGGCAGCACATTGTCGATGTAGGTGGAAAACACCGGGTTGGGCGTGAACAGGTACACGTCGTCGGCGTGCAGCGTTTCGCGCTCTTTGTAGAACAGAAACGCGATGCGCTGCAACAGCACGCTCGTCTTGCCCGATCCCGCGATGCCGTTCACCACGAGCGCCGGCACATCGTCGTGGCGCACCACCTGATTTTGTTCCTTCTGGATGGTGGCCGTGATGGCCTTCAGCTTCTCGGAATGCTCGTGCCCGAGCGCTTGCAGCAGCAGCGGGTCCTCGATGGCGACGGTGGTGTCGAAATACGCGTTCAGCACGTCGCGGTCGATGTCGAATTGGCGGCGCAGCAGCAGGTCGGCTTCGATCGTGCGGTCGTCCACCTTGTAACTGGTGCGGCCGTTTTCCTGGTTGTAATAGGTTTCCGCGATGGGGCTGCGCCAGTCCACGATGAAGGGGCGGCAGTCGTCGCCCGCCATGCCGGCCGATCCCAAATAGACTTCGCGCGCGGGCGCGTTCGGCTTGAACTGCAGCACCACTTTCGCGAAATACGGCTGGTCGAGCAGCTGCTTGGCGGCCTTCCAGCGGCGCGCGTTGGCCTCGTCGAGCCGGTTGTACGCATCGATCACGGCGTTCATGCTCTCGTATTCGGCGGCCGTTTCCACCTGCACGTCGTTGCTCGCGAAGTCGAAGGACATCTCGTCCTGCATGTCCTTCATTTCCTTGCGCGCCTCGTCGAGCGTGCCGCGCAGCTTTTCGTGCGTTTCGCGCTCGATGGCGGTGAGCTTGGCGTACGTATCGGTCAAATGCCGCTGTTCTTCTTCGAAAATGGGGTCGTTCACTGGCGCGCTCCTTGCGTGGTTTTATCGAAGGCCCTGAAAAATTCGCCAAATACTTTAGCACGTATGGGCGTGTTGGTCGAATGTCGGTTTGCGCCCGCCGCGCGCGTGCCGTGCGGGTACAATTCAAGCATGCAGATATCGGATAAGGAAATACGCAGAAACACGCAGCCGCAGGTGATCGCCCGAGCGCGGTCGATTGCCGCGCGGCCGGCGATGTTCGATGAAGCGCGCGCTCACACGCAGGTGAAGCGCGGGGTGGAGCAGACCGAGATATCGGCGCTGGTTACGTCGTCGGACCACTTCGACGCCTACGAGACGACTGTGTACTTGGATGAGCGCGCGGGCGAAATCAACGACTACGATTGTACGTGCCCTGCGGCGGACAAGTACCCCGGCATGTGCAAGCACGCGGTGGCGCTCGTGCTGCGCTACAACGAAGAGCCCGCGGCGTTCACGCGTCCGGCGGGTGCGGGGCGCACGCACACGTCGCCCGGCTTGGCGGCGTTCATGGCGGGCGAAGCGGTCGCCGTGCGCGAGGGCGCTGAGGGGCCCATCGACCTGATTCCCGAGTTCACCTGCTATTTCAACACGTGGAGCGTGTCGTTTAAGATCGGCCGCGAGGGCGCCTGGTACGTGCTCAAGAGCGTCGGCGCGTTCGTGGATTGCATGCGCCGGCGCGACACGTTTTCCTATGGCAAGAAGCTGCAGTTCACGCACACGGTGAGCCGGTTGACGCCGCGCGCCCAGGCGATATATGCCGTGCTCGAGCGCGTATACGACCGCGCCTCCGCGTCGCGTTACATGTACGCCTACAGCCCTGCGATGCGCGTGGGCCGCGACGTCGACTTGACCAGCGAGGACGCCATCGCGCTTTTCGACGCGCTCGAAGGCGCCTCGTTCGACGTGGACAACAAGATGCAGGCGCTCGAGCTCGGGCGCGCGCATTGCGTGAAGCGCGTGCATATGGATGTGGCCGATCCCGATTTGGGGTTTGCGATTGCCGAGGTCAGCGGCGGGTACGAGCTTTCCGCGCGCGAAGCGTTCATGCCGATTGCCCACGGGCGGCGCTTGTACGTGATGTGCGATTCGACGCTGTATCGCTGCTCGAAAAACCTCGCGCGCCTGGCGCCGGTGCTTGCGAATCTGGCGGATACGGGCGCGCAGTTCGTGGCGGCCGACGATGCGCGCCTGTTTGCGTCGACGGTGCTGCCGCTTCTGGAGCAAGCCACGCAGGGGCAGGGGCAGGGCCCGGGTCAGGGAAAGCCGCTTGCGCCCGCGTCGCTGGCGGCGCTGCGCCCGATGCCGTGCGAGCTGCGGTTCTACTTCGACAAAGTGAAGGGCGGCGTGGTGTGCGAGGCGAAGGCGGCGTACGGCGCCTATGCATATCCGCTGATGAACGAGACGTTCGACATCCCCGAGGCCCCGCCGCGCGATAAGGCGGCGGAAGACGTCGGCCGCGCGGTGGTGAACAAGTACCTGGCCCTGCGCACGAACGCGGGGGATGCGGTTGCCGCCCAGCTCGCGCGGAGCAAAGTGCGCGGTCGGACCAAAGCTGCGCGGGCGGCGCGCAACTTGGCCGAGGCGCAGGAGGCGGTCGCGGCCGCTGCAGCCTCGAACGCCGCGATGAAGGCGGGGGAGCCGGCGCTGCCGTTCATTCCGTTCGACGACGATGACGGCTTGCTGGGCCTGCTCTTCGGCGGGCTTGCGGAATTCCGCGCGATCGGCGACGTGTACACCACGCCCGCGTTCGACCGCTTGCTGTTCGACGCGCGCCCCTCGGTGAAGGTGGGCCTGTCCGTGAGCGGTAACCTGCTGAACCTGGACGTGGCGTCCGACGAGCTCGACCCGCTCGACTTGGCCGCGCTTTTGGGCAGTTACCGGCGCCGCAAGCATTATCACAAGCTGAAGAGCGGCGCGTTCGTGGATATCCGCGACATGGACGCCGAGGCGCTCGCCCGCGCGCTGGACGACCTGGGCATAAGCGACAAGGATCTTGCCCGCTCGCTTTCGGAGGACGGGCACTTGGAACTGCCCGCCTACCAGGCGTTTTACCTGGATAGCCAGCTTGAGGACGCCGACCGCGATGCGTCGTTTGCGCAGTATGTGACCAACTTCCACGAGGCGAAGGGCCGCACGTACACGGTGCCGCCGAGTTTGCAGAGCGTGCTGCGTCCCTATCAGCGGGAAGGCTTCGAGTGGCTGTCGCTGGTGGCGGACTGCGGCTTCGGCGGCATTCTGGCTGATGAGATGGGCCTGGGCAAATCGGTGCAGCTTATCGCGTGGCTGCTGTCCACGCGAGACGCCGCCCGCGCGACCGGCCCGAGCTTGGTGGTGTGCCCGGCCTCGCTCGTGTTCAACTGGATGGCCGAATTCGAGCGGTTCGCGCCGGAGCTTTCCGTCGCCCCGATGGTGGGCGCCAAGCGCGAGCGCGTGGCGGCGCGCGCGTTGCCGGTGGACGTGCTGGTCACGTCGTACGACCTGATGCGCATCGACGGCGCCGCGCTCGCGGAGCGGGACTTCTTCTGCATAGCGCTCGATGAGGCGCAGTACATCAAGAACCACGCAACCAAAACGGCACAGGTGGCGCGCAAGTTGAAGGCGCGGTATCGCTTCGCGCTCACGGGCACGCCGATGGAGAACCGCCCGAGCGAGCTGTGGAGCATCTTCAGCTTTTTGATGCCCGGGCTGCTCGGGTCGGCCATGCGGTTTCGCGAGAACTTCGAGATCCCCGTGCTCGGCAACGACGCCGGCGCGATCGACCGTCTGCATGCGCTCGTGAGCCCCTTCGTGCTGCGCCGCTTGAAGGCGGACGTTTTAACCGACTTGCCCGACAAGCTGGAAAGCGACGTGTTCACCCAGCTCGAGGGCGAGCAGGCGAAGCTGTATCGCGCGCACGAGCAGGACTTGCGCGAGAAGCTGAACGACCAGAAGCGGCTCACGCATTCGCGCGGGCGCCAGACGGGCAAGGTGCGCGACGAGGACATCAACAAGGTGGAGATTTTGGCCGAGCTCACCCGCTTGAGGCAGCTTTGTTTGGATCCGGCGCTCGTGTACGAGAATTACGCCGGCGGCGCGGCCAAGCTCGACACGATTATGGAGCTGGTTGCCCAAGGGGTGGAATCCGGGCAGAAGATGCTCGTGTTTTCGCAGTTCACAAGCTTTTTGGCGCGTATTGACGAGCGCCTGAGCCAGGCGGGCATCGCGTTTTATACCATCACGGGCGCAACTCCGAAGAAGCGCCGGTTGGAGCTGGTGAATGCCTTCAACGACAACGACGTGCCGGTGTTTTTGATCTCGCTGAAGGCGGGCGGCACCGGGTTGAATCTGACGGGCGCGTCGGTGGTGATTCACGCCGACCCCTGGTGGAACGCCGCCGCGCAGAACCAGGCGACCGATCGCGCGCACCGTATCGGGCAGACGCGCGAGGTGACGGTGTTCAAGGTTGTGGCGAAGGGCACGATCGAGGAGCGCATCGTGGCGCTGCAGCGGACGAAGTCGGACATGGCCGCCGCGCTGGTGGAAGGCGCGGGGCTGTCGCTTGCGAGCATGACGACCGACGAGTTGGTGTCGTTGCTGGGGTAGCGGCCGGGCGCCGGGGCGCCCCGGGCGCGTGCGGCCGCCGGGTTGGGGCGCGGCCGGGCCCGCGGCGCGCTTGCGCGAGCGGCGCCCGCGCCGCGTGCGGCCGCCAGGCCGCACAGCCGCCGGCCGGGTTGGGCGGCTGGCTGGCGGGGGCCTGCTTGCGTTATTGTGGTACTTTTGCTGCAAATATTGCGTTACTGTGGTAGTTAAATTTCCAAGTACCACAATATCGCAATATTTGCAGCAAAAGTACCACAATAACGAAACGCGGCCGTTGATCGCTGCGCCTCATACGCCACCAAAGTGTCCGTTTCGACAGGCAATAATGGGACAATGGGAGAAACGGTCAATAAAATGGCGAAATCTCCCACTTTTTACTTGGCTGATTTAGGCAACTGGGAGAAATGGCTTAAAAATTTCCCGTTTCTCCCACTCTTTCGCCCTGTGTTTTCTTGAATTAATGCGAAAACGGCTCAGTTTGATTGATCACGCTTTGAAAAGTGGGAGATTTGGCCGAGAAAATCTTCGAATTTCCCATTTCGTTGTTTTCGAGACTTGAAAAGTGGGAGAAACGGCTAAAAATTCGGCTGTTTCTCCCACTTTGCATTTTTCGAAAGCGGCTTAGGTAGCCAATGTCAGCGCATGCCCGTAGGTGGGGCGGCGCTTTGCCAATTTGCGACCGGCCACGGGTTGGCGTATGGCCAGCATCTAGGGCAGCGCCGCCCGCTGCTATAGGCGCTACAGGTACTTCTCGGTGAGCCAGGCGATGACGGCGTCGTTGCCGTTGATCAGCTGACCGTCGGCATACAGGTAGGGAATCAGATTGGCATCGCCGCCGAGCGCGAGCAGCTCATCGTAGGGCTCTTGCAGCTCAACGTCGCGTTTGTCCAGCTCAATGCCATGTTCGTTCGCGAAATTCACAGTAACCGAGCAGGTTTCGCACGGCGCCCAATAATACAGAATCGGTGTTTCCATAGGATCTCCCTCCCAAAAGACCTTCGCTTGCGCGATTGCGCTTAGCTTACTCGCATGGTCGCGCGGGCGCAAATGGGTGGGTTGGATGGCGGGTGATGTGCGCGCGAACGGCTGGCTGGCGGGGCGCGGCCGGGGCACGTGCGGCAAGCTGGGTTGGGCGGCTGGCGGTGCGGCTGGGGCTTGCTTGCGTTATTGTGGTATTTTTGCTGCAAATATTGCGATATTGTGGTACTTGAAAATTTAACTACCACAATAACGCGATATTTTTCGGAAAAGTACCACAATAACGCAAGATGGTCGCTGTCAGGTTGGGCGGCTTAAGGTGCGCAGGGTGCGAAGCCGAATTCTGTTTGGCTGCGAGCGACCGCGAGGCCGCGCGACCGTTGCGGTTGCGGGTGCGAACTTGCTTTCAGGGTAATTAAGCTTTGCGGCATATGATGGCCTTGTCGATCCGTTTTGATGAAGGGAGCAATCATGGAAATGATTTGTCCGAAATGCGGTGAGAAGTTCGATTCCGAGGAAGTGCCCGAGTGCCCGAATTGCCAGATTCCTTTGGCTCCGGCAGATGGCGAGCCACCTGAGGGAATGCCTCCCGAGGGTATGCCCCCGAAGGGCGGTAAGCCTCCGAAAGGCGGTCACGGCCCTGGTGGCCCGGGTGGTCCGGGCGGCCATGGTCCCGGCGAGCATGGCGAGCACGGTGGGCCTCCTCCCGAGGGCGAGCCTCCTGAGGGAATGCCTCCCGCGGGCGAAGGCGATCAGCCTGAAGGCGAACCTGCCGACAACGCGTAAAGATCGCCGCGCAACGACGCGATCGAAACACAAGAGAGACGCTCGGATGATCCGGGCGTCTTTCGTTTTGCTTGTTGGTTTTCGGCTGGGTCTTTCGGTCGGGCTGGTTGCTTGGCGGAGCGGGCGGCGCGGCGGGCGATGCGTGGGTCCAACTCGCGTTATTGTGGTACTTTTGCTGCAAATATTGCGATATTGTGGTACTTGGAAATTTAACTACCACAATAACGCGATATTTTTCGGAAAAGTACCACAATAACGAAATTCGCGCCCGCCAGCCGCTTGGCCGATTCGCCTCGGTGCGCTAGCCGTCAGCTGGCACGAATCGCGCTTTGTCGTTGTCCGATGGCGCAAAAGTCGCATTGTCATAATGACAAAGCGACTTTTCATCCAGAAAGTTATGACAAAGCGGAATTCGTTCCAGATTTTGGTCTTTCAAGCGCAAAAAACTGGCACGAATCGCGACTTTTCATACTCGGATTGCGATTTTGGGCTGAAAAGCCGCATTGTCATTATGACAATGCGGGATTCGTGCCGCTTGGCTATGACAATGCGGGATTCGTGCCGCCCGCGCCACCCGCGTCCGCCCGCGCCAGCCGCGCCGATCTACTCGCTCGCGTAATATTCCGACGTCGCGCTATCGCTCTGGATAAGGACGGCCTCCTGGTCAAGCGCCTTCGCGATCTCGCGCGCAATCGTGTGGACGGCCGCTTCGTCATCGGTCACCAGCACGAGCACGATAGTGTCCTCGGATTCCGGAATGCCCTGCGCGTTGGTCCAGCCGCCCTGCGCGTCGTAGATGGTGTAACTTCCCACATGCTCGAGCGCCAGGTCGATGATAAGCTGCTTTGCGTCTTCGTAACCCATAACGGGGCCGCTGCCGTCCTGGCTGTTGGTGCCGATGTAGAGCGTGTATTCGGTGGTCAGGTTGCCAGCCGCGCCGGCCGACGCCTCCGTCGACGCTTGCGAACCGCTAGCAGTACCGCTTCCGGTCGAGGTGGCGCTGCACCCCGCCAAGATGCAAAGCGACGCCACAACGGCGGCGACAACGCATGCGATTTCGCGCGTTACGCATCGGGCGCGATTGATTTTCATGGCAGCCTCCCTGGCCTTCCTGGCTTCCCGACTTCTCGCGCTAGTCCTGATGCGCCTTGCTGGGGATGTCCTGCAGCTGAAAGCGATACTCCTGCTGCACGCCGGGGTACTTCGCGCGGTCAACCGGCGAAAGAAACATCTCCTTCGGGCGGACCCACAGCGAGCAATCGCCGTACAGCTTGCGATACACAACATATTCCTCGTCGGTCTCGGAATGGCGGGCAACGTCTTCCACCAGGTACAAGTCGCCCTTGAAGTGCCGGTAAATGCCCTTGATTTTCAGTTCTTGCGACATATCGCCTCCCGTTTCCTCGGAGAATCGAAGCATCGTTTCGCTATATTTTGGCCCTGTTGGGCGCGGTTGGCAATCGTGAAGAAGCCGCCGTTTGCGAAGAATGGCGGTTGGGAGATGGGGAAGCGGCTGTGCGCGGTTGGCAATCGCGAGGAAAGCGTTGGCCGGGATCGAAGGCGCGGTTGGCAATCGTGAAGAAGCCGCCGGTCGTGAAGAATGGCGGTTGGGAGATGAGGAAGCGCTCGCGCGCGGTTGGAACGCCGCGCCGCCGTCCGCCGCGACGCTCGCGCCGACTTGCCGGCCGTCTTGCGTGTCAGCCGCAACGTCTCGATCACCTGCGCGCGGTCCGACTCGCGTTATTGTGGTACTTTTGCTGCAAATATTGCGATATTGTGGTACTTGGAAATTTAACTACCACAATAACGCGATATTTTTCGAAAAAGTACCACAATAACGGAGTTCGCGTCAACCAGCCGCGCCGCCCGCCACGAAGCCAACCCGCCGTCGCGCCCGCGCCAATCAGCCGCGCCGCCCGCGCCGCCCGGCAACCAGCCGCGCCGTCCGCCGCCAGCCGCCCGCACCGCCCGCGCTGCCCGCGCCGCCCGCCGCCCGCGCCGTCCGCCGCGCCAAGAGCAACACCTTGCGCCTGTCCCATCTATTGCCCACGCTCGCGGCACCTTTCTTGGTATCCTCCTTGGCAAGGAGGGGCCCAACGCGGCTCTAGGCTCTAGGCTCTAGGCTCTAGGCACTAGGCGTTAGGCTCCGGGCTCAAGAAAGGGCGAAAAACTTATGACGGCAACTTTGGCGGATGCGGTATACGGGCTCGCGGTGGGCGATGCGCTCGGCGTGCCGTACGAATTCCAGCCGCGCGACACGTTCGTCTGCACGGGCATGCGCGGCGGCGGCACATATGGCAAGCCGGCGGGAACGTGGAGCGACGACACCTCGATGACGCTCGCTACCTGCGACAGCATCAAATGCAGCAACGGGGTGATATCCACCGACGACATGCGTTGGCGCTTTTGCAAGTGGAAATGGGAGGATGCCTACACGGTCGATGGCATGTTCGACATCGGGGGCACAACGGCGACCGCGCTCGAGGAAGGCCGCGGCTGCACGCACGATCGCAGCTGCGGCAACGGCAGCTTGATGCGCATCGCGCCGCTCGCGTTCACGAAGGCCAACGGCGTCGATGTCGGCCGGGTGAGCGCCATCACGCACGCGCATCCGGTGTGCATCAAAGCGTGTCGAATCTACGTGGAAATCGCGCGCAAGCTGATAGGCGGCGCGCATCCAACCGATGTGCCGGAAATCGCGCGCATGAAGGATGTGCCGCGGGAAAGTGTGGAAAGCGGCGGGTATGTGGTGGACACGCTCGGCGCGGCGCTCTGGTGCATGGCGCAGGGGCACTCGTATGCGGAATGCGTGCTCGCCGCCGTGAACTTGGGCAGAGACACCGACACCACGGCCGCGGTGACGGGCGCGCTCGCGGGCATCGTGTATGGCAAGGAAGACATTCCCGTCGCCTGGCTGGACGCTCTGCGCGGGAAGGAAATCATCGACAACGTGCTCTTCTGATGGGGGAAGCATGCCGCCAGCCCGCGCCTGCGCGCTTTCAAACCGCGGGCGTTTGGGGCATACTATGCACTACGAAGCCCGCAAAAAGAAACCGCGGCAAACGCAGAAAAGAAACCCCATGGAACAGCTCGACATATCGCCAACCGACAAAATAGCGGTGATCGCGCCCCATCCCGACGACGAATGCCTGGGCGCGTCGGCGGCGCTCATCCGCCACGCTAGCCAAACGGACATCTACGTGCTCACCGACGGCTGCTACGGGTCGAAGACGACTCCCCCCGACGAGGAGGCGGTCATCCGCAAGCAGCAGTTCGAAGCCGAGATGCAGCTGGTGAAGCCGAACGCGTGGCACTGGCTGGGAATGCCCGACAAGGGGCTGTCCGATCGCCACGGCTATTTCGAGCCGTTCGACTTCGCAGGCTACGACCTCATCTTCATCCCGTGGCAAGAAAGCCTGCACCCCGACCATCGCGCCGCAGCGAACGAATTCGTGCAGTTCGCCGCCGCGAAAAAGCTGAAGGCCAAGCTGTTCTCGTACGAGATCAACGCGCCGTTTTCCCGCCCCACACACTATTGCGACATCACCGACATCTACCCTCAGAAGGCAGAACTCGTGCGCTGCCACAAGGACCAGCTGACGTCGTATCGCCAGGACATTCTGTGCGAAAGCCTCAACCGGTTTCGGGCGAGCCAGCGCAACCTGCAGGATGCGTATTGCGAATGCTACCTGTTCGTCGACCACAACCAGGCCGCGCAGGAATACGTGCCGTGCGACCACCTCGCGAAGCTGTACACCCTTCAGAGCGACCTGCCGGAAAGCATCATCGCCGACCTCGCGTCGCAGGGCATCACGTTCAAGCAGGTCATGTCGCTCGACATCCAAAAGGTGCACGACTTCATCAGCGACGAATTCGCTCCCATCTGGGCAAGCGAGGCGCTGCCCGCTTTGATCAACGGCGACTGCACCGTGGCCGTGTGCGACCGGTCGGTCGTCGGCTTCGTGTGCGTGAACGCCACCGCGAAAGGCTTCGTGGGCCCCGTCGGGGTTGCCAAGGATTTCCGCCGCCGCGGAATCGCCACCGCCTTGGCCTACCACGCGGCCAAGCGCCTGTATTCCCAAGGGTACAAGTACGCCATCTTCGGCATGGCCGCCCAAGCGAGCATTCCCACCATCGAGCGCATCATGGATTCGACGCCGATCCCCAACAGCGCCGGGTCGTACAAGGACCGCATATGACAGAAGCGAGCGCCCGCGAGCCCTTGTTCTCGGTCGTTGTGACCGCGTACAACATCGAACCTTACATAGCCGACTGCATCGAATCGATCAAGCGCCAAACGGCCGGCGATTTCGAATGCATCGTGGTGGACGACGGCTCTGCGGACGGCACGCTCGCCGCCATAGAGCGCGCTGTGGGCGACGACCCGCGCTTCACGATCGCGCGCATCGCGCATCAGGGCCCCGCGGCCGCCAAAAACGCCGGCCTTGCGCAGGCGACGGGGCGCTACGTCATGTTCCCGGACGGGGACGACATGCTTGACCCCGCTTGCTTGAGCGACATAGCGGCGCAGGCGGGCGATGCGGACATGGTCATCTTCGGCATACGGTATGAGGAATACCGCGAAGGGGAGCTCGTTAACGCGAAGGACGCCTGCTTGCCGCGGCTTGCCTTTAAATCGGGCGCTGAACTGGCGGAATGGTACGTCGTTCACGAAAAGCTGCTCCTGTATTCGGTGGCGAACAAGTGCTACAAAACGAGTGCTCTTAAGGCGGCGCGCGTGCAGTTTCGGGAAGGCCTGAACTTCGGCGAAGACCGGCTGTTCAACTTCGACTTCCTGCCGTTCTGCGGCGTGGTGAAAACGCTCGAGCGCCCCTATTACCGGTATCGCCAGATCAACGGCAGCTCGCTCACCACGACGTTTCGGCCGCATCACATCGACGAGATTCTCGCGCTGCATAAGGCGAAAATGGCGTGCATGGCCGCGCTCGCGCCGCACTGCGACGCCAAGCAGTTCGACGTTTTTAGGAAGCACGACATCATCAAGGAAGTGAAAAACGCCCTCGGTCATCTGGCCGATCACGCGCCCCGTCTTGCGCCCGAGGTGTATGAGGAAGAACTCGCGCACCTCGCAGCTGCGCAGCTGCCCGGGTATTTCTACCTTGACGGCGTGCCCGCTGGCGACCCCGTGCCCGCAAGCGACGGCGTGCCCGCTGGCGACGGCGTGCCCGCTGG
>R14__coassemble_441_pt1 | contig 29600 bp, 27 predicted proteins | sample R14__metabat2_low_PE_025 | metagenome-assembled genome bin R14
CCCGAAGCCCGAGCCGAAGCCCGAGCTCAAGCCCGAGCCCAAGCCCGAGCCCAAGCCTGCTCCTGCAGCAGCCGCTCCTGCTCCGACGCGCCGTCCTCCGGTTGCTCCTCCGCGTCGCCGCTAATAGGCAAACACAAAAAAGCGAAACGGGCCCGCATTTGCGGGCTCGTTTTTTCGTGCGTAAAAAAAGTGTGCCCGCAGGATGCGGGCACACGTGAGCGTTTTGGGTTTGCGCGGTTCTTATTCGGCGTAGATTTCCTTTTCCACAACCAAATCGTTTTTGATGTGCCCGACCAGCTTCTGCAGCGCATCGACGCAACGCGGACGAATATCGCCGCCGATGAGCACGTACATGATCGACTGGCCCACTTCGAGCACGCCTTCGTTCAGCCAAACTTTCACATAGTAAATTCCGTCCCAGGTGAGGGCTTCGGCAATGGCTTTCTCGAGGCCTTCGGCGTCATAGGAGAAATCAACTTGGGCTACCGGGGGTTTTTCCTGGCCTTCACGCACCTGGGCTTTCGCCGTTGCGCGCACAATTCCGTTGTGGAACAAGAACATGCCGCACTGATCGGCGTTTTCGCTCTGTTTTGCTTCTGTAATCCATTCATCCATCGAGGGCTCTTGCTTTGCCATGATGATCCTTTCGACTGAAAGTTCGTATGAAAAGGCCGGCCGAAAACCAGCCCGTTCATTGTAAGCGAACCTGAGAATAATTGCACAACGTGCATCTTTGCCGAAAATGCTTGAAAAAGCATTCATTTGGAAACAATCGCTTGTTACTATAAGCCGGCAAAATCGCAAACCGCTGATAGAAAGTGAATGAAGCAATGTCGTTGAGAGCAACCGATCCGAACAAAGTGGCCGATGGCCTGACTACGATGGACTTAGGCGCCGTGCTGCCCAAAACGGCTGGCGTGCAAAACGGGCATTTGACCATCGGCGGCGTGGACATGGTGGATTTGGCGCATGAGCAGGGCACGGCTCTGTACGTGTTCGATGAGGCCGATCTGCGTTTCCGCATGGAAAGCTATCGCGACAGCTTCCACGAGCTGTACCCCAATTCCGATGCCCTGTATGCCAGCAAGGCGTTTCTGAACAAGGAAGTTCTGCGCATCGCAGCTGAAGAGGGCATGTGCTTGGACGTTTCGGGCGGCGGCGAACTCGCATGCGCGCAAGCGGTCGATTTTCCCATGGATCGCGTGTTCGTGCATGGCAACAACAAAACCGAACGCGAGCTGGCCGAAGCCGTGGAAGCAGGCGTTGGCTGCATCGTTCTTGACAGCCGCATCGAGCTGCATCGCTTGGCGAAAATCGCCCAGGAACGCGGCGTTGTGCAGCGCGTGATCATGCGCATCACGCCCGGCATCGAAGCCGACACGCACGAATACATCAAGACTGGGTGCGAGGATTCCAAATTCGGCTTCACCATGAAAAACGATTTCGCATTCAATTGCGTGAAGGACGTGCTTGCAGAGTCGAGCGTGGAGTTGGTGGGCTTTCATTGCCATATCGGCAGCCAGATCTTCGCGCTGCATTCGTTTGCAGATGCCGTGCAGGTTATGGCCGAATTCATGCGTCGCGTGAAGGATGAATACGGGTTCGAGGCGGAAGTGCTCGACATGGGCGGCGGCCTGGGTATTGCTTACTTGGCCGATCACGAGCCGTCTTCTATTCGCCAGTTTGCGGAAGTGACCACGGATGCCGTGAAGAAGTACTGCGCGGAATACGGCTTGGCCGAGCCGCGCCTTTTGGTGGAGCCCGGTCGCAGCTTGGTGGCCAATGCGGGCGTGACGCTGTACACCGTGGGCATCCTGAAAACGTTGCCCGGCATTCGCAACATCGTGGCCGTCGATGGCGGCATGTCTGATAACATCCGCACGGCGCTGTACGAAGCGGACTACGAAGCGGTGATTGCGAACAAGGCCGATCAGCCGCGTACCAAGGTGGTCTCGCTTGTGGGCAAGCATTGCGAAAGCGGCGATGCTGTGGTGATCGACGGCTCGATTCAGCAGCCTGAGTTGGGCGATATCGTGTGCGTGTTCGCCACGGGCGCGTATTGCTACACTATGTCGTCAACGTATAACGGTCAGCCGCGCCCGGCCATCGTGTTCGTGAAGGATGGCAAAGCCCGCGTGGTTACGCGCCGCGAAACGTATGCAGACTTGATGGCGCGCGATCTGTAATGTGTTTCGCGGTTGGCGATGGTCGGCCGCTTCTGCGCCTAAATTTGTAAATCGTACACCGTTCGCGCTTCGGCCGCGTGCCCGCGCGGCTTACACGCTATACTGCAGGTTATTCATTGGATTTTCGGGAAGGGAAAGTCGTATGTCTATCAAAATCGGCTTGGTTGGAACCGGTACGGTCGGCGGCGGTTGCCTGGACATTTATTTTGCTCACAAAGATGATTTCAAGCGCCACTTCGGCGTCGATTTGGAACTGGTGCGCGTGTGCTCGCGCGAGCCGGAGCAGGCCGAGGCTCATGGCGTGTCCGACATCTTCACGCTTGATTACACGGATATCGTGAATGATCCGGATATCGACTTGGTTATCGAGCTTATCGGCGGCACGACCATCGCTAAGAAGGTCGTGTGCGAATCGTTGCGCGCCGGCAAGAACGTGGTTACGGCCAACAAGGCGCTCATGGCAACGTGCGGCGAGGAAATCTTCGCGCTTGCAAAGGAAGCCAACAAGGAAATCGCCTTCGAGGCGAGCGTGGGCGGCGGCATTCCCATCATCGATCCGCTGAAGCATTCGCTTATCGCCAACGAAGTGCAGTCCGTTATGGGCATCGTGAACGGCACCACCAATTACATGCTCACGCGCATGGATCAGGACAAGCTCGGCTACAACGAGGCTCTTGCGGAAGCGCAGGCGGCCGGTTTCGCCGAGGCCGATCCTTCCGCTGACGTGGATGGTTTCGACGCCGCGGCCAAGATCGCCATCCTTTCCTCGATCGCCTTCAATTCGCGCGTGGTGCTCGATGATGTGTTCACCGAGGGCATTCGCAAGATCGAGCCGATCGACTTCGAAGCAGCGCGCGACATGGGTTACAGCATCAAGCTTTTGGCCATCGCGCATCGCACGCCTGCGGGCATCGACGTGCGCGTGCATCCCACGATGATTCCGCTTACGCATCAGATGTCGAAGGTCAACGGCGTGTTCAACGCAATCTATGTTGTGGGCGACGCCGTGGGCGAAACCATGTTCTTCGGCGAAGGCGCGGGCGCCGGCCCTGCCGCGAGCGCGGTTATGGGCGATGTGCTCGAGGTTGCCCGCCATCTCACGTTGGGCGTTGAGCCTATGGTTGGCTGCACCTGCACCGACAAGCTTCCCATCGTGCCGATGGATGACATCGAAACCAAGTATTACATCCGCTTCCGCGTGGGCGACAAGCCGGGCGTTCTCGCCGCTATGGCCAACGTGTTCGCCAAGCATGAAGTGAGCGTTCGCAGCGTTATCCAGCGCGGCCAGAAAACGGGCGACACGGTTGACGTCGTGTATGTTACCCACACGGCTCCCGAGCGCGCTGTTCAGGCGGTGCTCAAGGAAATCGCCGATCTGGAAGGCATTCTGCGCGATGAGCCTTCCGTTATTCGCGTGGAGGACGACAACCGCGGCTAAAGCGGGTTGTGCATGATTCGGGCGCGCGTCCTTGCCGGGGTGCGCGCCTTTTGTTTTGAGGATGCGTGAAAGGACTGCGTCATGGCTAATATCGGAGCGATTTTCGACTGCGACGGCGTGCTCATCGACTCCACTGCGGCCTGGATTCATGCCGAAGCGCGCGTGGCCGATCTGGGCAACATCGAGCTTTCCGCCGCCGATGCCGATTTTCTCAACGCCTGCACGGTCGAGGAAGCTGCGCGCTGGTTTCACAATGAACGCGGCGTGTTCGAAAGCGAAGAAGCCGTGGTGCGCACCATCGATGAATTCATGGTCGATTTTTACGGCGCGCAGGCAGAGGCGCTGCCGGGAGCGATCGATTTCGTGCGCAGTTTAAGCGCGGCGGGCGTGCCGCTTGCGGTGGTGTCGTCGAGCCCCACGCGGTATTTGGAATTGGGCCTTGAGCATTGCGGCCTTGCGCCTTATTTCGATTACGTGGTGAGCTCCGAAGCGATGGGCATGACCAAGCGCGAGCCCGACGTGTTTAAGCATGCGCTGGATTTGCTCGGAACCGACGCAGCGGCTACGTGGGTGTTCGACGACTCGTATTACGCGCTCGAAACGGCGCGGTCGCTGGGTTTGCGCACCATCGGTGTTTACAGCAATGATGTGAGCGGCGCGCATGAGCAGCTTGCCGCTCGGGCCGAGCAAGTGATTGAAGGCTTAGGCGAGTTTGCGCCGGAAAGCCTGTTGAACGCATAAAGCGCCTGTTAATCCCACGGATCGCGCTCGAACAGAGGCGCGCGTTCCACGCGGTCGGACCACGGGTCGTAGCCGTCGTCGTCTTCGTTTTCCGCACGTGCGAACTCGCTCGCGATTGCTCGAGCGGTCTCGGGTGCAAGCTTCGTTGCCGCGCTCGGGGTTTCCGTCGCTCCATCCTGCTTGGCTTGACGTTCCGTTTCGTCTTCGGTGCCCGCATGTTCCACATCGTAGGGCGTGGTCTGGTACACGTAGTAGTTCAGCCAGTTGGTGTAAAGCAGCTGCGCTTGCGACCGCCAAACGCTTATCGGCTTTTGATCCGGGTCGTCGTTGGGGAAGTAATGCGCGGGCAGGTTCGGATTCAAGCCGCGCGCAACATCGCGGTCGTATTCGGCCTTGAGCGTGCCGCGATCGTATTCGGGATGACCGAACACGAAGAAGTGCTTGCTGTCGACGCTCTTTGCGATGTAGACGCCCGCTTCATCGGACACGGCGATCAGCTCAAGTGCGGGGTGCGCCTCGATGTCTTCGGCGCGCACCTCGGTATAGCGCGAATGAGGCGCCCAGAATTCGTCGTCTAATCCGCGCACGAGCGGCGACGTTTCCTTGACCAGGTGATGTTTGAACACGCCGAACATCTTTTGCGGCAAGTCGTGCTTCTGAATGCCGTAATGATGATAGATGCCCGCTTGAGCGCCCCAGCAGATGTGAAGCGTCGAATGCACGTTGGTGCGGGTCCAATCCATGATGGCGCAGAGTTCATCCCAGTAATCAACGTCTTCGAAATCGAGCGTTTCCACGGGCGCGCCGGTGATGATCATGCCGTCGAAGTGTTCGTTCTTGATATCGTCGAACGTGCGATAAAACGACTCCAAATGCTGCTCGGACACGTTTTTCGCCTCGTGGCTCGCGGGGTACAGAAGCGTGATGTCGATCTGCAACGGCGTGTTCGCCAGCTTGCGCATGATCTGCGTTTCGGTGGCGATCTTGGTGGGCATGAGGTTCAGAAGAATCACGCGCAACGGACGAATGTCCTGGTGCATGGCGCGGAATTCGGTCATGACGAAGATGTTTTCCTGTTCAAGCGCGCTGGTCGCGGGAAGCGCGTTGGGAATCTTGATGGGCATGTGCGCCGCCTTTCTCGTGTGCGCCCATGATACTCCACCGCTTGGCGTTTTTCTGGCAATGAGGCGATTGCTTCTTCAGATAGCCAGGACGCGGTTTTCGCGCATGCGCCCGCGTTTTGTGCAATTTGCGAATATTCGCGCATACAGCAGGGGTTTTGCGTTGACGAAAACGCCGCTGGCATCCTATACTTCAACAGTTGCTTTCAAAAGCCCCGTGAAGCAGCACCGTATTTCGGAACGTCCGCCGACGGAGTCCAGGCCTGAAGCGACGTGCTGGCGTAGGAAACCGGCACCGAAGCGACTGCACTTTTGAAAACAAACACAGCCCTCATCGGTGCTTCTGCCGATAGGGAAGGTCCAGGTCACAAGCTTGGGCCGCACAACAATGGAGGAATTTGAAGTGAAGACGTATTACGCAAAGCCGGGCGAGGTTGAGCGCGAGTGGCTTCTGATCGACGCTGAAGATCAGGTTCTCGGTCGCGTTGCAGCCAAGGCCGCGAACATTCTTCGCGGTAAGCACAAGCCCACCTACACCCCGCATGTCGACACCGGCGATTTCGTCGTGATCATCAATGCGGACAAGATCCGCGTAACGGGCAACAAGGGCACTGACAAGCGTTACTATCGCCACAGCGGTTATCCCGGAGGACTCAAGTCCGAGTCGTTCAACGAGGCAATCGCAAAGCACCCCGAGCGCGTGCTTGAGCATGCCATCAAGGGCATGATCCCCAAGACCACGCTTGGTCGCGCACAGGCCAAGAAGCTGAAGGTGTATGCCGGTCCTGAGCATCCGCATGCCGCTCAGAAGCCCCGCGAGATTAAGGTGGAGGACTAATCATGGCGAATGAAGCTTTGTATTACGGCACCGGCCGCAGGAAGAACGCCATCGCACGCGTGCGCTTGGTTCCCGGCACGGGCAAGATTACCGTTAACGGTCGCGACGCTCTCGATTACTTCGGACGTCAGGGCCTTGTCGATGTCGCTAGCGCACCGTTCAAGGTAACCGAGACCGAAGGCCACTTCGATGTTATCGCTCGCCTGAACGGCGGCGGCATCTCCGGCCAGGCCGGCGCTCTGCGCCACGGCATTTCCCGCGCTCTGCTTTCTGCCGGCGAATATCGCGCCGAGCTGAAGAAGGCAGGCTTCCTTACGCGTGACCCTCGTATGGTCGAGCGCAAGAAGTACGGCCTGAAGAAGGCCCGCAAGCGCCCGCAGTTCAGCAAGCGCTAAGCTTACTGGTTGCAAGCATTGTATGCAGGAAGCCCGCTCAATCGAGCGGGCTTCCTTCGTGTTGGCGAAATGTGCGGGCCGCTGTGCGCGTAACGGCGCAGGCGCTAAGCGGTGGCCGTATGCGCGAACGCGCTGTCAATTCGGGGTGCGCTCGCGTTTATCAGAGCGAAATGCGGTATCATTTGCAACTATTGAAGATGTCCGCAATTGCCAGTTGGCGAGGAGCATTCGCATGGATAAAGTTTCCGCAATGTACGGATCGAAGGTGTTTAACGAGCACGTTATGGCCGAACGCCTGCCTTCCGTTACGTATAAAAGCTTGATGAAAACCATTCACGAGGGCACGCCGCTCGATCCCGAAGTGGCTAATGTCGTCGCCCATGCCATGAAGGAATGGGCCATCGAAAATGGCGCCACGCACTTCACGCACTGGTTCCAGCCGCTCACGGGCATCACGTCCGAAAAGCACGACAGCTTCATCGACCCGACCGAAGACGGGCGCACACTCATGCGCTTCTCGGGCAAGGAACTCATTCAGGGTGAGCCCGACGCTTCGAGCTTCCCCTCGGGCGGTCTGCGCGCCACGTTCGAAGCGCGTGGCTACACCGTGTGGGATCCGACGAGCTTCGCCTTCATCAAGGCCGAAGTGCTCTGCATCCCTACGGCGTTTTCCAGCTACACCGGCGAAGCGCTCGATGAGAAGACTCCGCTGCTGCGTTCGATGGCAGCTATCAATCGCGAGGCCAATCGCGTTCTCGCGCTGTTTGGCGAGCCCGAGCAGCGCGTGCATCCCACGGTCGGTGCCGAGCAGGAATACTTCCTTATCTCCGAGAAAGACTACGCGCGCCGCTTGGACTTGGCGCTGTGCGACCGCACGCTGTTCGGCGCGCCGCCCTGCAAGGGCCAGGAGCTTGAGGAGCACTATTTCGGTGCCATCCGCCCGACGGTCAACAACTTCATGAAGGAGCTCGATGACGAGCTTTGGGAGCTGGGCGTCCCGGCGCGCACCAAGCACAACGAAGTCGCACCCGCTCAGCACGAGCTGGCCCCCATCTTCGAGGTGGCCAACCGCGCCATCGACCACAACCTGCTCACCATGGAAAAGATGAAGCTCATCGCTTCGCATCACGGCCTGGTGTGCCTGCTGCACGAAAAGCCGTTCGAGGGCATCAACGGCAGTGGCAAGCACGACAACTGGTCGCTTTCCGCGGGCGGCAAAAACCTGCTCGATCCGGGCGAAAGCCCCATGGATAACCTGCGTTTCCTGGTGTTCCTCACCGCGGTCATCGAAGCGGTCGACACGTACGCCGAGCTTCTGCGCGCATCGGTCGCAAGCGCGGGCAACGATCATCGCTTGGGCGCGAACGAGGCGCCGCCGGCTATCATCTCGATCTTCTTGGGCAGCGAGCTTTCCGCCATCGTCGAGGCACTGGCCAACGACCACGAGGCCGATTATTCCAACGCTGAAAAAGTTGCGATGGACCTGGGTGTTTCGGTGCTCCCCAACTTCTTGAAGGACAACACCGACCGCAACCGCACGTCTCCCTTCGCGTTCACGGGCAACAAGTTCGAATTCCGCATGCCGGGCAGCTCGGTGAATTTGTCCGATGCCAACACGGTGCTCAATACCGCTGTGGCCAAGAGCCTGAAGAGTTTTGCCGACGCTATGGAGGCGGCCGATGGCGCGTTCGAGGAAAACGCCATCGCTTACATCAAGCAGACTTTGCGCGATCATCAGCGCATCATCTTCGACGGCAACGGGTACGGCGACGAATGGCTGGCTGAAGCCGAGCGCCGCGGCCTGACCAACAACGCGAACACGGCTGAAGCGCTGCCTGCCTATATCGAGCAGAAGGCAATCGACCTGTTCGAAGAATTCGAAGTCCTCTCCGAAGTGGAGATTCGCAGCCGTTACGAAGTGAATCTGGAGAAGTACAACAAGCTGCTCAACATCGAATGCAACGTGATGGACCGCATGGTCTGCCGCGACTACTGGCCGTCGATCAACGCCTACGCTACCAAGGTTGCCAACGGCATCGCGTCCGTGCGCGCGGTCGACGCCGATCTCGACACGTCTGCACAGGAAGAAGTGCTTGCCACGTTGCAGCGCGGCCTGAAGGAGATTCGCGTGCAGCAGGTGAAGCTCGACGGACTGCATAAGCAGGCGCAGGCTATCGATGATCAGCAGGAGCGCGCGAGCATGTACGCGCGCGATATCATCCCCGTGATGGAGGATTTGCGCACGGCCGTTGACTCGCTTGAAACCGTGGTTGGCGCCGATCACTGGCCTGTTCCGTCGTACAACCGCATGCTCTTTTACGCATAAGGGCACGCTGCTTTACATGCGGGAGCGACGCTTGGCTATGGAAAAGATAACGGTCTACGATTCAACGCTGCGCGATGGCGAACAGTGCGAGGGCATTTCGCTTTCGCTTGAGGACAAGCTGCGCATTGCCGAGCGGCTTGACGCGTGCGGCATCGATATCATCGAAGGCGGCTTTCCGGCTTCGAATCCGAAGGACATCGCGTTTTTCGAGTATGTGCGCGAGCATCCTTTCGCGCATGCGCGCGTTGCGGCGTTTGGGTCAACCTGCCGTAAAGGCACGGTGGCGAGCGAGGATCAAGGCTTGATCGACATCGTGGAAAGCGGCGCGCCCATTGGCGCCATCGTGGGAAAAACGTGGGATGCTCAGGTGACGCGCGCGCTACAAACCACGCTCGAGGAAAACCTGCGCATGATTTCCGACTCGGTTGCCTATCTGAAAAGCCAGGGTTTGGAAGTCGTGTTCGATGCCGAGCACTTCTTCGACGGGTACGCGGCGAATGCCGATTACGCGTTGGCGTGCGTTCAGGCCGCGCATGATGCCGGTGCCGATTGGATCGTGCTGTGCGAAACCAATGGCGGCGCGCTTGCGCATCAGGTGGAAAGCGCCGTTGCCGCGGTTGTGAACGCGCTGCCGGATGCCCGCTTGGGCGTTCATTGCCACAATGATTCGGGGTGCGCGGTCGCCAACACGGTCGCTGCCGTGCGTGCGGGAGCGACCCAGGTGCAGGGCACCATCAACGGTTACGGCGAACGCGTGGGCAATACCGATTTGATCTGCGCGGTGGCCGATCTCGAGCTGAAGATGGGTTATGACTGCGTCGGAGCCGACAATCTTGCCAAGTTCACCGATCTCGCCAAGTTCGTGGCGGACACCTGCAACTTCTCGCTGCCGATTCACGCACCGTATGTGGGTGCCGCGGCTTTCGCACACAAGGGCGGTTTGCACGCGAGCGCCATGGCGCGTTTCCCGCAAGCATATGAGCACATCGACCCGCAGACCGTGGGCAACAACGCCCATACGGTGGTGAGCGAGCTGGCAGGTAAGGCATCGCTTGTGAGCAAGGCCGCGAGCCTGGGGTTCGACCTAGCTACCTGCTCGGACGACGTGATCAACGAGATTCTTGCCGAAGTGAAGAAGCGCGAGCATCTGGGTTATTCCTACGAAGCGGCCGATGGGTCGCTGGCTCTTCTGATCAAGCGCAAGCTGGGCGAATACGAGCCGTGGTTCACGCTCGAGAGCTTCCGCGTTATCGTGGATGACCGTGAAGACACCGGCGCGTTCGCTAAGGATGCTATGAGCGAGGCAACCATAAAGATCCGGGTGGGCGACGCGCGCTTTGTGGCGACAGGAGAAGGCGCCGGCCCCGTTGGCGCGCTCGACGCGGCGCTGCGCATGGCCACAACGACGTCGTATCCGAGCATCAACAACATGGAGCTCATCGACTACAAGGTGCGCATCTTGGACGAAACGACGGGCACCAACGCCATCACACGCGTTGTGATTACCACGCGCGACGATCACGGCGTTTGGGGTACTATCGGCGTGTCGGAAAACATCATCGAGGCGTCATGGAACGCGCTTGTTGACTCGATTGAATACGGTTTGATGAGGCGAGGCGAATAACGCATGGAAGACTTGCGTACCGAAGAAGTGGAAAACTTGCTCACCGTTTTAACGGGTATCGAGGACAACGATGCCATGTTCGCGTTGCTGGAAGACTTGTTTACCGTGCGCGAAATCAAGGAGTCTTCCCAGCGTCTTCAGGTGGCGCGCATGCTTGATGAAGGCAATCCTTACACGGTGGTCGAGCAGGCAACCGGCGCTTCCACCACCACCATTGCGCGCGTGTCTAAATGCTTGGGCTATGGCGCGGGCGGCTACGAAAAAGCGCTCGAAGTGCTGCGTTCGTCCGAAAATAACGCCTGTTAATAGGCTCTTTATTGCCAAGCTGGGTGTAGAGCGCTAGTATTGCTGCACGCTTTTAAAGCTTAGGTAAGGTCGCGTTATGAAAAAGCTGCTCATAGTTGTCGATTATCAGGTGGACTTTGTTTCCGGCGCGCTCGGATTCGAAGGTGCTGAATTGCTCGACGAACGCATCGCCGCGAAAATCGAGGCGTATCGTGAATCGGGCGATGCTGTCGCGTTCACGTTCGACACGCACCACAAGAACTATCTTGAAACCTATGAGGGCGAGCATCTTCCCGTGGTGCATTGCGTGGAAGGCACGCCCGGCCACGCCTTGTATGGCAAAACCGGCGAACTATATCGCGATTCTGACGAGTCGTATCGCAAGCCCACCTTTGGATCGGCGGCGCTGTTCAATCGCCTTGCACAGTCGCAGAAAGTGGCCGACAGCGTTGGGAGCTTGCCCTTTGCGAGCATCGAATTGGTCGGCTTGGTGTCGAGCATTTGCGTGCTGTCGAACGCCGTGCTCGCGCGCACCGCGTGCCCCAACGTGCCGATTATCGTGGATGCCGCCTGCACCGGGTCGTTCGACCCCGAGATGAACGAAAAAGCGCTCGATGTTTTGGAAAACCTGCAGATCCAGGTGATCAATCGCTCTTAGCGCGCCTGCGCGGCGTATTCGCGCGCGAACGCTTCCAACATCAACTGGCAGCGCGTGCCGATGGGCGTGGTGTTTTCTGCGAGAAACTGCGCAGCATCGGCGATGGGAAGCTCGAACACCTCGATGAGCTCGGTCGGTTCCGGCTGTGCTTCGCCTATGCGTTCCACCTCTGCGAACACGATCTGGACCGTTTCGTCGGTAAGCCCCGTTGATGAATAGCCCGCTTGCGCCATGGGCGTAACGGCTGTGCCGGGGCGCACGGCATAGCCGGTTTCCTCGCGCATCTCGCGATCGGCGCATGCGGCAAGATCTTCGCCTGGTTCCACGAGTCCCGCGGGAAACGCGATGCACCAGCTGTTCAGCGGAAAGCGGAACTCGCGGATAAGGACGATGCTGTCGTCGGGCGTGCGGCCCACGATGGATACGGCATCCGCGCTCTTGGGCGTTTCACCTGCGGCGTTCGCGGCAAGTTCTGCTCGATAATCGTCGATGTTCTTGCGCGAAGCTACGTCGTAGGTGTGCGTGAGCCCGTTCGGCAGCACGTAGGTGAGCACGTATTTCTTGATCCAACCATCAGCGACCTGCTCGATGTTTACCAGCTCGGGTACGTTCATGAGACGCCTTTCTCGCGCGGAGTAACTGGTTTGTATCATAAACGAAGAACGCACCCGGGCGGGTGCGTTCTTCAGGCTGGTTAGCGTCGCGGGCTCAAAGACGGGACAGTTTCGAAAGGAGGGATGGCTTGTGCCCGCGAGCTGCAAGAATTAGCTGATCGAAATGGTGCGCGTCTCTTCGAGTTCCGGCTGCGGCTGCTTCTTGGGAATGCTCACCTTAAGCGTGCCGTTGTCGAATTTCGCGGAAATGTCCGCTTCCTCGATATCGTCGCCGATGTAGAACGACCTGCTGCATTTGCCGCTGAAACGTTCTTTGCGCACCCAGGTGCCCTTCGGCGATTCATCTTCGGTTTCGGTTGCCGTTTGCGCGGAAATGGTCAGAACGCCATCCTTGATTTCGGCGGTGACGTTTTCCTTCTTGAAACCGGGAAGGTCGATGGTGAGCTCGAAGCCGCCGTCATGCTGCTTGATGTCGGTGCGCATCAGCGTGTTCGAGGTTTGCGCGGGACCGGGTGTCGGGAAGAATGCGTCAAACGGATCGCCCAAAAATCCGGGGAACAGTGCGTTGTGCTTGCGCGGTGTCAGATATGCCATAGTTATCATCTCCTGTGTTGTGCGGTTGTAAAACCGCGGTCGTTTATTGCATGGCTTAGTTATACCCGCTCGGCTGTGCGGGCTGCGCGGCAATCCGCATTGGTAACTTCTCTGAGGGGTGTTGGTAACGCGTCTGAAAACTTGCGTTGATTTCCTGTAAGAAATCTAAGCCTTATACGCTTAGATTGTTGTCGTTGATGAGCGGGCATGCTGTTGAGCGACTTGGTATACTGAACCGGTACGAGCGAATCGAAAGGACCACGATGACGCTGGTAGGGCTTATATCCGACACGCATGGCCGTTTGCGTCCCGAGGCGTACGCTGCGCTTGCCGATTGCGACGCCATCATTCATGCGGGCGATATTTGCGGCCCGAGCATTCTGCGTGAACTGGAAACGCTCGCGCCGGTGTATGCGGTGCTGGGCAACAACGACTACGACGAATACGGGCCGAACGTGGGCAAATACGCCCGCCCGGTTATCGATGGCGTGCGGTTTCTGGTGTCGCATTATCCGCGCGACGTGCGCATTACTCCTTTTGGGAACAGCGCAGTGGCGCCCGGCGACCCGATTCCCCAGGTGTGCATTCACGGCCACACCCATGTTCCCAAGCTGGAGTACGGCCCGGACGCGCGTCCTGCGGATTTCGTGATTTGCCCGGGGTCGCCCACGCGCCCGCGCGGCGAATCGGGCCCGACGGTGGGCAAGATTCTTATCGAAGAGGGCACCGTGAAAGACATCTGGATTGAAAGTCTTAGCGGCAAGGTGTTTCTTAGCTTGAAGAAAGATGCCTAACGAGGCGCGCGCAGCGTGTTAGGGCATAAAAGAAGGGAAGCGTGTAAGGCGCTTCCCTTTGGTTTTTTGCATGCGTCGTGACGGCTTAGAATTCTTTGAACACCTTCGCGCCTGCGCCGCAGATGGGGCAAACGCCGGGTGCTGCCGGGGCCTTCTCGATGTAGCCGCACACAGGGCACAGCCAGAACGAATCGTCGTCGGCTGCATCCAGGTTGTTGTAAATGGTCAGATACAGTTCTGCATGAACGGATTCCGCCAATTTCGCCTTCGTGAACACCTTCACGGCATCCTCGTTGCCTTCCTCCTGGGCCATGTCGATGAAGCAGGGATACATGTCGGAGGCCTCGAAGATTTCGCCCTTAGCGGCATCGATCAAGCACAGATCGACTGCGGGCACGCTTACGGGTTCTGCGGTCGGACGCTCCCAATCGGAGTCGTACTTTTCCACAAGGGCGCTTTCCATTTTGATGTGGACTTGTTCGGCGGCTGAAGCGCAACGGAACAGGCGGGCGGCTTGAGAATAGCCATTTGCCTCGGCGGCTTCTGCGTACTGGGAATACTTGCCCGAAGCACCGGTTTCACCGGCAACGGCTTCCTTTAGGGCATCGAGCGTGGTGGCGACTTCGGTCTCGCCAAAACCATTGAAGTTGCTCGAATTGTCAGGGTCCGGAAGCTCTGATCGAACGTTCATGAAAACCTTTCTCTTGCGTGTATAAAACGGCCGCTTAAACAGGCGCGGCGCGTATGCGCAGCGGACGGGGCCGCATGAGCATCACGCGCAATGATATAGCATTTCAGGCGCGCGTGCGACCGCATCGGCGAAATTCTGCTTTCGTGCAGGAAACGGCTACAATTTGCGCGATAATGACACGGGTATGAAAGCATATGCAACTGCGGAAAGGGCCATCATGGAACAAGAACCTGCCTGGAAAAACTATTCTGAAACCGACCTCGCGCAACTCGAGCGCGTGTGCGCGGGCTATATCGACTTCATTTCCAAGAACAAAACCGAGCGCCTGTTCGCTCAGGCGTCCATCGACGCCGCACGCGAAGCGGGCTATGTGAGCTTGGATGATGTGCTGGCGCAAGGTGGCACGCTCAAGGCCGGCGACAAAGTGTATGCGCACAAGCACGGCAAGGCGCTCATTCTGGTGCAGATCGGCACGCAGCCGATGGAGCGCGGCTTGAACATTTTGGGCGCCCACATCGATTCCCCGCGCTTGGACTTGAAGCAGAATCCGTTGTTCGAGGCGAACGGTCAGGCGCGCTTGGACACGCATTATTACGGCGGCATCAAGCATTACCAGTGGGTGACGCTGCCGTTGGCGCTGCACGGCGTGGTTGCGAAGAAGGACGGCACCGTGGTGAACATCAACATCGGCGAAGACGCCGGCGACCCGGTGTTCTGCGTGACCGATTTGCTGATTCATTTGGCAAAGGACCAGATGGGCAAAAAGGGCGCCGAAGTGGTTGCGGGCGAAGATCTTGACGTGCTGGTGGGCAATCGCCCGCTCGCGGTGCCTGACGACATCGATGACGCTGACGCGACCGATTTGCAGAAGCTTGCGAAAAAGGAGCCGGTCAAGGCGTACGCGCTTGCGCTTCTGCAGGAAAAGTACGGCTTTGACGAGGACGATTTCCTGTCGGCGGAAATCGAGGTTGTTCCCGCAGGCCCTGCGCGCGAGATGGGCTTCGACCGCTCGATGATCTTGGGATACGGCCAGGATGACAAGTCGTGCGCCTACACGTCGCTTTTGGCTCAGCTCGAGGTTGACGCGCCCGAACGCACGAGCGTGTGCGTGCTGGTTGACAAGGAAGAGATCGGCAGCGTGGGCGCAACGGGCATGGCATCGCATTTCTTCGAAAACGTGATAGCGGACGTGATGGAGCTTGCAGGGGAGTGCGGATCGGTGAAGCTGCGCCATGCGCTCGATGCGTCCATCATGTTGTCGTCGGATGTTTCCGCGGGCTTCGACCCTGCGTATGCATCGGTGTTCGAGCCGAAGAATGCGGCATTTTTGGGACACGGCCTCGTGTTCAACAAGTACACGGGCGCGCGCGGCAAGAGCGGCTCGAACGACTGTTCCGCTGAATACATGGCGCGCATTCGCCGCATCATGGAGGACGCCGGCGTGGCGTATCAGACCGCGGAGCTCGGCAAAGTGGATGCCGGCGGCGGCGGAACCATCGCGTATCTTTCCTCGAAATACGGCATGGACTGCATCGATTCCGGCGTGCCCGTTCTTTCGATGCATGCGCCGTGGGAAGTTACGAGCAAGGCCGACTTGTACGAGGCCTATAAGGGCTACGTCGCGTTTCTGCGCGAGGTATAGCGCACGCTTAATTGTTGGGTATTCGCATCGATATAAAGGAGATTGAAATGATTACCGAAACCTGGACCGTTACCGGCATGCATTGCCCGAAGTGCGTTGCACGCGTTGAAAAGGCGCTGGGCAAGATCGAGGGCATCGAAAGCTCGAAGGCCGATTTCGAAGCCGATACGTGCGTTGTCACGTATGATGGCACGGCCGAAACGAAGGCTGCTGCGGTTGCCGCTATCACCGACCTCGACTTCGTGGTCGAATAGGTGGTCGGGTTCGACATCGACGTTTTGCACGCGTCAATGTGATTGCGTGCTGCTCGGGGCGTTGCTTTCGTGTTCGTTCGGGGCCGTATTTCGGCATTCGGCGAACGGGAGCGCGTGCGCCCTTGCGCTAACTGATACCATGCATGTCAACATTTCCTGACGAAAGGACATTCATTATGGCTAAAGAAATTCCCGCAAACCCCGTTGTTGCCGTTGCAGGCGCTACCGGTGCCGTGGGTCGTGAATTCTTGAAGGTGCTGCATGACCTCGACTTTCCGGCGAGCGAAGTGCGCGCGCTGGCTTCTGCCCGTTCTGCCGGCAGCGAGCTGCCCTTCGACGGCTGCGGTCAGGTGCCCGCGGGCAATCTGATCGTGCAGGAAATGACCCCCGAATCGTTCGAGGGCGTCGACATCGCGCTCTTCAGCGCGGGTGCAAGCGTTTCGAAGGCCATGCGCGAAGCCGTGGTGAACGCGGGCGCCATCATGATCGACAACTCGAGCGCCTTCCGCATGGACGAGGACGTTCCGCTGGTTGTGCCCGAGGTTAACCCGCAGGATATCGACTGGAACCCGGGCGTTATCGCCAACCCCAACTGCTCCACCATCCAGATGGTGGTCGCTTTGAACGCGCTTCAGAAGATCGCGCCGCTCAAGCGCGTGGTCGTGTCCACGTATCAGGCCGCTTCCGGTGCCGGCGCTGCCGCCATGCAGGAACTGTACGATCAGACGCGCGATTTCTTGGACGGCAAGGATGTCGAGCCGCATGCGTTCAGCGATCGCATCGCGTTCAACATCATTCCGCACATCGACGTGTTCTTGGACGACGATTCCACCAAGGAAGAATGGAAGATGGTCGTCGAGACCAAGAAGATCATGGGCTTGCCGGATTTGGGCGTTGCCGCCAACTGCGCGCGCGTGCCCGTTCTGCGTTGCCACGCGGAATACGTGAATGCGGAATTCGACGGCCCCATCACGCCCGATCAGGCGCGCGAAGCATTCGCCGCGGCTCAGGGCATCACGCTCAACGACGATCCGGCCACCAATGGCTATCCGATGCCCGGCTTGCTTGCCGGGTCCGACGATGTGTATGTCGGCCGCGTGCGCAAGGATGCATCGGTGGAAAACGGCATCTCCTTCTGGTGCGTGGAGGACCAGATTCGCAAGGGCGCCGCGCTGAACGCCGTTCAGATCGCTCAGCTTCTGCTTCCGTAAGGTTTGCGTCACAGATTGCGGGAAAGCGGCTTTCGGGCCGCTTTCTTTTTGCTATGCTTACGCCAAGCACCAAGCGCTTGGTGATAAGAAGGAATTATGCCTGCTGAAGCAGTGGCGTCTGCTTGCGATAGGGTTTCGAGAACGAGGGCTACGTATGGCCTATAAACCGGTTCGATTCGCGGATATTCGATTTGGAGTAACGCATGAGCGCTAAGAAGATTCGCTTGGACGAGCTGCTTGTTGAGCAGGGGTATTTCGCTGACGCCGAAGCGGCCAAGCGCGCGGTGATCGCGCACGAGGTGAAGGTTGACGACGCGTATGCAACGAGCGCGGCGATGCGCGTGCTGCCCGATTGCGCCGTGTGGGTGAAGGCCGAAAAGCCGTACGTGTCGCGCGGCGGGTTCAAGATGCGCGGCGCGCTCGATGCTTTTACACAATCGGTGGAAGGCCTGCGTTGCATTGATTGCGGGTCATCGACCGGCGGATTTTCCGATTGCTTGCTGCAAGCGGGCGCAGCCGAAGTGACGTGTGTGGATGTCAATTATGGCATGCTTGCTTGGAAGGTGCGGCAGGATCCGCGCGTGCGCGTGTTCGAGCGCACCAATATTCGCACGGTCGACCCTATCAGCCTCGGGGCGCCGTTCGACGTGATCGTGGCGGACCTGAGCTTTATCGGCCTCGCGAGCCTGGCGGGCGTATTCGCGCAGCTTGCGCAGTCGGGCAGCGTGTTTATCGGGCTGGTGAAGCCCCAGTTCGAATCGGCGCAAGGCGAGGCGGAAGGCGGCGTGGTTACCGATGAGGGCGTGCGCGTGCGCACGATCGAAGAAGTTGCTGCCGCACTTGATGCTGTCGGGTTCGAGGTAACGGGCGTGGTTGAGTCGCCGATCACGGGCGCGAAGGGCCACAACGTTGAATACCTGCTGCGTGCGGTGAAGCGGTAAGGCGCGGCGCTTCGACCAGCGTTAGAGCCGTGCGGGGAAGACTGCGTTTGCGAGCATGCGCCCCAAGATGATGCCGGCAAAGCATGCGATGAACGTGAGCGCGATGTTGATGATCGCAACGCCCGTCGCATTCTGATCGAAAAGCTGCAGCGTTTCGAGCCCGAACGTGGAAAGCGTGGTGAAACCGCCCAGCAAGCCGACCGTCGCAAAGCTGCGCCACGTGGCGGTTTCGGGCCCCATCTGCGAGAACATGGTTGCCAAGAAGCCCATCAGAAAGCAGCCGACCAGGTTGATAACGAGCGTGGACACGGGAAACGGCGCGAACGGGTTGTTGACCGCAAGCGTATAGGCGAATCCGACGCTTACCAGATAGCGCAGCGATGCGCCAATGGCGCCTCCGCAGGCAACGGCTAATAAGTTGTACAGCATTACGGCAACACGCAGGTTTCTAAAAGACGACTCCGTTTAATTCTTCAGCGAATTGATGGGTGCGGGCATGCGGCCGCCACGATGGGCGAACACACTGCCGGCGCCTTCGCGCACGGGCATGACCGGGGCGTAACCGAGCAGGCCGCCGAATTCCAGCTTGTCGCCAACGCCTAAGCCGATGGCGGGAATCACGCGCACGGCCGTGGTCTTGTTGTTGATCATGCCGATGGCGCATTCGTCGGCGATGATGCCGAAGATGCTTTCCACACTGGTGTCGCCGGGAACGGCGATCATGTCCAAGCCGACTGAGCACACGCAGGTCATGGCCTCGAGCTTTTCCAATGAAAGAACGCCCGCTTCAGCCGCGCGAATCATGCCGGCGTCTTCCGACACGGGGATAAACGCGCCCGACAGGCCGCCGACGCTGCTCGACGCCATAACGCCGCCCTTCTTGACGGCATCGTTGAGCATGGCAAGCGCGGCCGTGGTGCCGGGGCCGCCGCATTGGCCAACGCCGATGGCTTCCAGAATTTCCGCAACGGAATCGCCGCGCGCCGGGGTGGGTGCAAGCGAAAGGTCGAGGATGCCCTTCTGGTAGCCCAAGCGGCGCGACGCTTCGCGCGCCATGAGCTCGCCTGCGCGGGTGATCTTGAAGGCGGTCTTCTTGATGGCTTCCGCGACCGTGGTGAGGTCGGCATCGGTGGGAAGCTCTTTGAGAACCGCGCGTACGACGCCCGGGCCGGAAACGCCCACGTTGATCACCTCGTCGCCTTCGCCCGATCCGTGAAACGCGCCGGCCATGAAGGGGTTGTCTTCCACAGCGTTGCAGAACACCACGAGCTTGCCCGCGCCGATGCACTGCCTATCGGCGGTGAGCTCGGCCGTGCGTTTGATAACGCCGGCCATCTTCAGCATGGCGTCCATGTTCAGACCCGCGCGCGTAGAGCCCAGGTTGACCGACGAGCACACGTTGTCGGTTTTCGACAGCGCTTCGGGGATGGAATCCATCAGGTTGTTGTCCGCGCGCGAAGCGCCCTTCTGCACGAGCGCGGAAAAGCCGCCCACGAAATCAACGCCGACTTCTTTGCCGGCTTTGTCCATGGCAACGGCGATGGGGGACAGGTCCGCTTCGGTGGTGGCCGAGCAGATTTCCGCAATCGGGGTGACCGAGATGCGCTTGTTCACGATGGGGATGCCGAATTCGCGTTCGAGCTGCTCGGCCGTTGGGACCAGCTTTTCCGCGGCAGAAGTCATGCGGTCGTACACCTTAGTCGCCATGGTGGCAACGCTCGAATCGGTGCAAGAGCGCAGGTTAAGACCCAACGTGATGGTGCGAATGTCCAAATTTTGCTTGTCGACCATCGCCATGGTTTCAGAAACTTCGGCAGGCGTGATTTGCATGGAACCCCTCCTGATAACACTGCTCGGTATGTGCGCAATACAGATTAGCACCTTGCAGCTTAACAGGCGAAATGCCCACGTAAAACGCACGGCTTGTACCGAGCGAACGCATTATGCGCTATAGTGTTCACATATCCGCGTGGCTAAAAACGCAACGCACAAGGCGGGCTTATGGGCATGCAGTATCACATATCGTTCGGCGTGGCGGGCATGATCGTGCTCGTGGTGATGCTCGTGGCAACCAAGCTGCGCTATGCGGAAAGTTCCCCGAGCCTGCGCGCGTTCGTCAAATTCGTGTGGACGCTTTTGCTTGCCAGCTTCTTAGACGTGGTGAGCGCGGTCGGCATTTCCTATGCTTCTATGATTCCCGATGCGGAAAACATCGTGCTGTCCACGGCGTATTTTGCGGCTTCGGGCGTTTGCCAGTTTTTCCTGGTCGATTATGTGCGCGCCTACACGAAGGACAGCGTGCTCGGCCGCACGATGATCTGGATCGATCGCGTCATCATGACCGTTTATCTGTTGCTTGTGTTTTCGTCGGTGGCCACCGGGTGGCTGTTCACGTTTGAAAACGGCGTCTACGTTCACGGCCCGGTATATGCCGCATCGTTTATCGTTCCTGCCTACTTCATGATCGGCGCGCTTTCCTTGGCGCTCGCAAACCGGCAATTGTTCACGCGCTCGCAAATTCTGAGCAGCATCTTTTTCGTTATCGTGACGCTTGGCTGCATGCTCATCCAAGTGTTCGTGGTGCCCGATGTGCTGCTGGCCTATTTCGGCGCGAGCATTTCAGCGCTGTTCCTGATGTTCGCCTTGGAAACGCCCGATTACCAAAAGCTCATGCGCACCATGAACGATTTGGAATACTTGCGGCAGAATCTTCAGGTCGAGGTGAAGAAGCAGACCGAACTGGCAATCGATCGCCAGCATCATTTGGAAGAACTGAGCTTGCAGACCATCCAGGCGCTGGCACACGCCATCGATGCCAAGGACGAATACACGAACGGCCATTCGACGCGCGTGGCGCAATATGCGGTGCTGTTGGCGCGCGAGCTCGGCTGGGACGAAAATCGCGTGCGTGACCTGCAGTTCGCGGCAATGCTGCACGATATCGGCAAAATCGGCGTGCCGGATACGATTCTGAACAAGCCCGGTCGCTTAAACGATGTGGAATACGCCGTTATCCAAACGCACACGACCGTCGGTGCGGGCATTCTGGAAAACGTTACCAGCCTGCCGCTTTCGCGCACGGTGGCCATGTACCACCACGAGCGCTGGGACGGCCACGGGTATCCGAGCCGGCTCGCCGGAACCGATATCCCCGAGGAAGCGCGCCTGCTCGCCATCGCCGATTCGTATGACGCTATGACGTCGGATCGCGTGTATCGCCCGGCGCTTACCCCCGAAAAGTCGCGCCAGGAATTGGTCGATGGCCGCGGTTCGCAGTTCGACCCCGACATGGTGGATGTGTTCTTGCGCCTGGTCGACGCGGGCGCGGTGGACGCGGTGCGCGAATCGGGCGCGCTCGAGGCTCCTCTGATGTCGAATCCGCTGCTGACGGGCGCGGGCGAGGGCGCGCATGAGGAAACGACGATCGATGCGGTGATTGCCATCATCAACGACACCGTGGTTAAGAGCGGGCCGTCGGAGGTTCCGTACCAAAGCGTTGCCGAGCGCTACAAGTATCTGGCCAACCTTTCGGCGCGCTACGACAAGAAGCTGAGCGTGGTGCTGTTCACGTTGCGCGATTACGAGGGCGTGGGCAATGCTCCGCTACACGAATCCGCGCTCGCGGCGCTTGATATGGCGATTCGCCAGTGCGTGCGCGCTATGGACATGTATTCGCGCTTGAACGAGTCGCAGTTTTTGATTGCCCTTTCCGGTGCCGACGAGGCCGATGCCAAGGATGTGGCCAAGCGCGTGATCAAGTCGTATTACCACTATTACGATAAGGGCGACATTGCCCCTGACGTGGAGATTCGCGTTATCGGCGATTAAGCGCCCCGTGCAAAAACCGTTCTTCTAACAGCTTCATAACAACCGTATTCCCTTTTCGTGTCTGCGTTGCCGCCGCGCTTGCATAACGGGTGGTTGGCTTTAAAATAATTAGTTACCGATATTTTGGCTGAACACACGGCTTGCACGGGCTTGCTCAGGGCTTTTGCGGGCATACGAAGAGGAGCGACTATGGCAGACGAAAACGCGCTTACCGCAACAGACACGCAAGCGTTGCGTGCGGCGCTCATTGGCCTGATCGAGGAAAGGGGCCTGGTGGCGATCACGCTTGACGACATAAGCGCGCGCGCCGGCGTTGATGCGACTGTGGTAAAAGCGCAGTTCAAGAACAAGAATAAGTTGCTGCTCGCTTTCGAAAACGAAGTTCTTTCCGCACTGCGCGGATTCAAGGCCGCTATCAAGCAAGTGAAGCCCGCCGATGCGATGCGTTTGGTGGCGTTCAAGAAGCCGCTGCCGGTGATTATCGACTTGTTCGAATACCTGCGCGGCGAAAGCGCCTTTCTGCATGCGGTTTTAGGATCGAACGGGCATGCGAAGTTCAATGCGCGCCTGCGCAAGCTGATGACCGACGACATCGCCGCCCCCATTTTGCGCGTTGTGTACAGCAAGGATCAGGGTAGCGCGTTTTTGGATTACTACACCGCCTACGTGGGCTCTGCCGTGGTGGGCGTTATCGAAGCCTGGATCGCCGCCGGCGCGCCGGAATCGTCGGAGGAAATGGCAGCGCTGCTCATGCGCCTGTTGTTCTTCAAGCCGGGCGATTCGATTAAGAAGTAATGCGCGCGGCCGCAGGGAAGGCCGCTTTGTTGTTAAGTTTTGCCCGGTAAGGGTGCTAAAGATGGGAGATGTCAATGACCGACGAGATTACCGCCACGGATGCCGAGGTTGCAAACGGCCAGGCCCAAGCCGCGTCGGAAACGCTGCGCGCCGGCATCGATGTTGGATCGACCACGGTTAAGCTGGTCATCTTAGACGATCAGAACAACGTGCGCTACGAAACGTATCAGCGCCATCATTCTGACGTGCGCGCCACGGTGGTGGAAGTGCTCGAAGGCGCGTGCGCCCAGTTCGGCGACAAGCTGATGACCATCGCCATCACGGGCTCCGGCGGCTTGCTGCTCGCCCAGTGGTTGGGTATCGAATTCGTCCAGGAGGTTATCGCCTCTAAGACGGCGGTCGAAACGCTTATCCCCAAAACCGATGTCGCCATCGAGCTCGGCGGCGAGGATGCCAAGATCATTTACTTCGACCAGGGCATTGAGCAGCGCATGAACGGCACGTGCGCGGGTGGCACGGGCGCATTCATCGACCAGATGGCCGCGCTTTTGAACACCGACGCCGGCGGTTTGAACACGTTAGCGGAAAGCCACTCCACCATTTACCCCATCGCGAGCCGTTGCGGCGTGTTCGCGAAAACCGACGTTCAGCCGCTGTTAAACGAGGGCGCGCGTCGCGAGGACATCGCCGCCTCCATTTTCCAGTCGGTAGTGACCCAGACCATCTCGGGCCTTGCATGCGGGCGCCCCATCAGGGGATACGTTGCGTTCTTGGGTGGCCCTCTGCAGTACCTGCCTCAGCTGCGCGAACGTTTTTACGAAACGCTCGAGCTTGACGAAGAGCACATTATCGTGCCGGATAACGCCCACCTGTTCGTGGCGAGCGGGTGCGCTATCGCGGGCGCGCTTGAAAGCGAACCGACCGAAACGCTGTCCGACGTTGTCGTGCGCTTGCGCAATTTGGGCGACATCCAAGGTTCGGAAGTTGTGCGCCTGCCTCCGCTGTTCGCGAGCGAGGCCGATTACGAGGCGTTCAAGGAACGCCATGCGAAGGACGCCGTCGAGCGCGGCGACTTGGCCAGCTATCGGGGCGACGTGTTCTTGGGCATCGATGCGGGCTCTACCACGCTGAAGTCCGCCCTGATCGGGCGCGAGGGCGAACTGCTGAAGACGTTTTACGCTTCCAACAAGGGCGACGTGTTGGGCACGTGCCGCCGCATGCTGGGCGAATTCTTCGACGCCATGCCGCGCGATGATGCGGGCAACCCGCTCGTGCGCATCGGCCACACCACCGTCACCGGTTACGGCGAAGGCTTGCTGCTTGAAGCCGTGAAGGCCGACTCCGGCGAAATCGAAACGGTTGCGCACTTGCGCGGCGCGCAGGAAATGCTGCCGAATGTTGAATTCATTCTGGACATCGGCGGCCAGGACATGAAATGCCTGCGCGTGAAGGACGGCGTGATCGAGCACATCATGCTCAACGAGGCGTGCAGCTCGGGCTGCGGCAGCTTCATCGAGGCGTTCGCCACAGGCTTGGGGCTTTCCGTACAGGAATTCGCCGCCGAGGCCATTCGCGCCGATGCCCCCGTTGACCTGGGCAGCCGCTGCACCGTGTTCATGAACTCGCGCGTGAAGCAGGCTCAGAAGGAAGGCGCCACGGTGGGCGATATTTCCGCCGGCCTCTCCTATTCGGTTATCAAGAACGCGCTCTTCAAGGTTATCAAGCTGCGCGATGCGTCTGAAATGGGCGAACAGGTTATCGTGCAGGGCGGCACGTTCTTGAACGACGCCGTGCTGCGCGCATTCGAAAACCTGGCCGGCCACGATGCCGTGCGCCCCGATATCGCGGGCAACATGGGCGCCTATGGTGCGGCCCTGCTTGCGCGCGACCGCGCGACGGGTGAAGGGTCGACACTCCTGTCGCCCGAGCAGATCGACGCGCTTTCCATCAAGCACACCACCGTGCGTTGCAAGCGCTGCGACAACCATTGCCTGCTCACCATCAACGACTTCGGCGTGGATGAGGCCACCGGCAAGCATCGCCGCTTCATCACGGGCAACCGCTGCGAAAAGGGCGCGGGCAACGAGAACGCCCTGGGCAAGGTTCCCAACCTGTTCGAGTTCAAGGAAAACCTGCTGTTCAATCGCGTAGGCTTGTCTGCCGAAGACGCCCCGCGCGGCAGCGTCGGCATTCCGCGCGCGCTCAACATGTACGAGAACTATCCCTTTTGGCACACCTTTTTCACGCACCTAGGCTATCACGTTGAGCTTTCCAATCCGTCGAGCAAGAACACGTATGCGGCGGGCATCGAAAGCATGCCGTCTGAAAGCGTGTGCTATCCGGCCAAGCTTTCGCACGGCCACATCATGGACCTGCTGGCGCGCGACATCGATTTCATCTGGATGCCCTGCGTGCGTTGGGAACGCCAGGAAGATGAAGGCGCCAACAACCATTACAACTGCCCGATCGTCATGAGTTATTCGGAAAGCCTGAAGCTCAACATCGATGAACTGCAGACGTCGCAGATCGACTTCATGAACCCGTTCTTGCCCTACGATGACAAGGAAGCGCTGAAGTTGCGCCTGTTCGAGCAGCTGGGGCAGGGCGGCGTGCGCGCCGGCGTGTTGAAGGGCAAGGGGCTTGCGAGCGTTGCCGCGGGGTTGCCCACGCGGGCGGAAATCGGCGCTGCGGTGGATGCCGCCTGGCAGGCCGACTTGGATTTCAAGAACGAGATGCGCGCGAAGGGCGAAGCCACGCTTGATTGGCTGGAGAAGAACCGCGGGCATGGCATCGTGCTTGCCGGGCGCCCCTATCATAACGACCGCGAGATCAACCACGCTATCCCCGAGCTCATCACGAGCTTCGGCTTGGCGGTGCTCACCGAGGATTCGATTGCCCACTTGGCGCGCGTGGAGCGCAACCTGCGCATCTACGACCAGTGGATGTTCCACACGCGCTTGTACAACGCCGCGAAGGTGGTTACGCAACGCCGCGACCTGGATTTGATTCAGCTGAACTCGTTCGGCTGCGGCCTAGACGCGCTTACCACCGACCAGGTTCAGGAGATTCTGGAAGCATCCGGCAAGGTGTACACGGTGCTCAAGATCGACGAGGTTTCCAACTTGGGTGCCGCGCGCATCCGCGTGCGCTCGCTGCTGGCCGCGCTGCGTCAGCAGGCGGAAGACGATCAGCTGGCCGTTTCTGCCGAAATGCAGGAAATCTTCGAGAACCTGGGATCGTGCGGGTGCGAGCCGACGGGCAAGCTGGAAGCTCAGCGCGAATCGGCTTCGACGGAATTCCCGCGCGCGGAATTCACTAAGCAGATGAAGGAGGAAGGCTGGAAGATTCTGGCCCCCCAGATGGCGCCGTACCACTTCGAGCTGCTGGTGCCCATCTTCCACAAGCACGGCTACAACGTGGAGCTTTTGCCCGCGGTCGACACGGGGGCGGTGGAAGCCGGCCTGAAATACGTGAACAACGACATCTGCTACCCGTCGATTCTCACGACTGGCCAGATCATGGAAGCCGTGACGAGCGGCCGCTACGACACCGACAAGCTGGCCGTGCTGATCACGCAAACGGGCGGCGGCTGCCGTGCGACCAACTATATCAGCCTCATTCGCAAGGCGCTACATCAGGCGGGCCTGGGGCATATTCCCGTGATCGCCATCGCGCTTAACAAGACGAACGAGTCCAACGAGGGTTGGAAGATCACCGCGCCGATGCTGAAGGCCGCCATCCCTGCGTTCCTGTTCGGCGACTTGCTCATGCAGTGCCTGTATCGCACACGGCCTTACGAGGCGGAAAAGGATTCCGCCTATCTGCTGTTCCGGTGGTGGATGGATTACGTGAAGGACCACATCTGCGATTGGTCGCTGCGCGAATGCAACAAGATGTATGCCCAGATCGTGCACGATTTCGACAACCTGCCGTGCGTTGATTTCGGCTCGAAGCCGCGTGTGGGCGTGGTGGGCGAGATTCTGGTGAAGTTCCATCCCACGGCCAACAACCAGGTTGTGGAGGTTATCGAGGCGGAAGGCTGCGAGGCCGACGTTCCCGGCCTTACCGACTTCTTCCTGTTCGGCATTGCGAACCGCATGTATCGCCACCAGGAATTGGCGCCCGATCGCAAGCAGTATCTGATGGCTAAGGCGCTCGTGACCGCCGCGGAGCGTTTGCGCGAGCCGATTCGCCGCGCTCAGCGGGCATCGAAGCGCTTCCAGCCGTGGGGCACCATCGAAGGCTGCGCTCATGGCGCATCGCAGATTTTGGACTTGTGCAACATGATGGGCGAAGGCTGGCTGCTCACGGGCGAGATGGTCGAGCTGATCGAGCACGGCACGCCCAACATCGTGTGCACGCAGCCGTTCGCCTGCCTGCCGAATCACGTGGTGGGCAAGTCGGTGATCAAAGAGCTGCGCCGCAGGTATCCGAAGAGCAATATCGTGGCGGTCGACTACGACCCGGGCGCTTCCGAGGTGAACCAGCTGAATCGCATCAAGCTGATGATTTCGGTTGCGAAGGCGAATTTGGCTGAAGAGAAAAAGAACGGCAAATAAGCAAGCGATCGCGTGCGGCCGCCCCCGTTGTTGGCCGCCTGCAGTAACGATAAGGAGATCGAACATGGTTGCGATTACCACCACGAAACCCGAAGAGGAAATGACCACGTCCATCGAACTGGTGAAGGACAACGGCAAGCCGACGGTTGCCTGCGTTGCTTTGGCTGCAGCGGAAATCGCCGTCGATGTGGCGATTGCTTACGGCGTGTATCGCCTGCTCAAGCTTGTGAAACGCTAAGTTTTAGCGGACAGCGAATCAGGCAGGCAGGGGATTTCCCGTTGAGTGAAGGCATGCTCTATATTTGCCCCACCCCCTTGGGAAACTTGGGCGACATCACCGTGCGCACGCAAGAGGTTTTGCGTGCGTGCGATGTTGTGTGCGCCGAAGACACGCGGGTAACGGGCAAATTGCTGGCCGCGTATGGTATAGAGAAGCGGCTCGAGCGGCTTGACGAGAACATGATGGCGCGCGGGGCCGCGGGCGTGGTCGATCGCGTGTTGGCCGGGGAAACGATCGCGTATTGCTCGGACGCCGGCATGCCGGGCGTGTCCGATCCGGGCCTGCGCTTGGTACATGCGGCGCAGGAGGCTGGCGCGCCTGTGTGCGTGCTGCCGGGGCCGACCGCTGCGGCTACAGCGTACGTTGCGAGCGGGTTTGCCTGTACGAGTTTCTTTTTCGGCGGCTTTCTGCCGCGGCGCGATGCCGAGCGCGTGCGCTTGCTCGAAAGCTTGCGGGCTGTGCCGGGCGCGCTCATCTTTTATGAAAGCCCCAATAGGCTGGTGGATGCGCTGGCGTGTATTGCTCAGGTGTTTCCCCTGCGCGAAGCGGCGGTGTGTCGCGAGCTGACCAAGCTGCACGAGGAAGTCGTTCGGGCGAATGCGTGCGACTTGGCGCAGGAGTTTGCCGACCGCGCGTCCATCAAGGGGGAAATCGCCATCGTGATCGATGGGCCCAACGATGCCGAGGAACAGGCCGGCCAGGCTGCGGCGCAAGCGAGCGCGGAAGACCGTGCGCGCGAACTGGCGCAAGCAGGCATGCGTGGCAAGCAGATAGCGAAAGAGCTTGCGGCTGAGTTCGGGCTCGCGCGCAACATTGCATACGATATCGCGGTTGAAGCGGCGCGTTCGGCGCGCGATGGGGCTGCGAGCGACGCCGGTGATGCGGGCGCTTCGGGCGATTCCGAGGCGTAAAGCGCATGGTGGCGAGAAGAAGAAGCCGCGCCTGGTCGTATGCTCCGGTCGCAACCGAGCTCGTGTTCGTGCGCGATTTAGAGGTGTGGGTGCTGTACAAGCGCGTGAAGAACATGACGCTGCGCGTGAAATCCCCCGATGGACGTATCGAGGTTTCCGCGCCCGTGCATTCTTCGCTTGCTCCCATCGAGGCGTTCGTGATGGAGCGCTACGACTGGATCGTCGCCAAGCAGCGCGAGGTCGCATCGTCCGTGATGTCTTCTGCCGCAGACGCTTCGCCCGCGGAAATCGAGCAATGGCGCGCCGTGGTGAAGGCGTTTGTTCCCCCGCTTATCGCGAAATGGGAGCCGATTTTGGGCGTGAAAGCCGGCAAGCTCGCGTATCGCAACATGAAAAGCCGGTGGGGAAGCTGTCAGCCGGCGACGGGGCGTATCTGCATCAACATCCGACTGGCGTTGTATCCGCCGGAATGTTTGGAATACGTGGTGGTGCACGAGCTGTGTCACCTGCTGGTGAGCGGGCATGGGCCGGAATTCCACGCGCTTTTGGATACGTACTTGCCGCACTGGAAGGAAGCCCGCGCCAAGCTGCGCGCGTGATGAGGCTTCGCGCCCGCCGTGCGGGAGGCCGAAGAGAGCCGCGTTTTCCGTCCGCCGTGCGGGGGTTGTCACCTACAGCGATTCGCTTCATATGGGGAAAGTTTGATGAAGCTGCATAAGCGGTGAAACCCCCGCACGACGCGGGAGGTCGAAGAGGGCCGCGGCCTGCGGAGCGCATCGGCAGCCGGCTTCGCGCCCACGGCGCGGGAAGCCGAAGAGGGCCGCGTTTTCCGTCCGCCGTGCGGGGGTTGTCACCTACAGCGATTCGCTTCATA
>R14__coassemble_462_pt1 | contig 28306 bp, 26 predicted proteins | sample R14__metabat2_low_PE_025 | metagenome-assembled genome bin R14
GCAGTATCCGGTTCTCAAGGTTCCCGCCTGAGGCCTCGCGGCCCCTGGCGTGCGTTTCGCCCGAAGGCGTGACGCGAAGAGATACTTTATCCTGTTTCAGCCTTTTCGTCAAGCGAACTTTTATGTTGGTTCTATGAACCCGCTTAACTCTTGCCTTCGCACGAGCGCCTCTCCGTGGCGCGAGTTGGTATATTACGCGCCCCTCGGGGCTTTCGCAACACAAAATCGCGAATGTGAAGAAGTCTGCATAAGGGCAGATGAGAGCCTTGCCCTTACCGCTGCGGATTCAAGTTTTACACACACTCCCGCGCACAGGTCATTCAGCTCATATCCGCAGTTATTTTCGTTCAATTCGACATTTTCCCCGTTCAGCGGCTTTTGCATGCGCACGCTACTTCAAGTCGTACAATGCTGGCATGGCTCAAAACGCTCACATATCGCTTCCGCAGTACGCCGAAACCGCGCTTTCTATCCTTGAACATGCAGGATTCGAGGCATGGCTTGTCGGCGGTTTCGTGCGCGACGCCGTTCTCGGGCGCGAACCAGGAGATGTCGATATCGCCTGTTCCGCGCTATGGAGCGAATCCAAGGACGCGTTCGAAGCAAGCGGATATAGAGTGTACGAAACGGGCGTTGCGCACGGTACCATCACGGCGATGGTCGACGGCAACCCCATTGAAGTCACGACGTATCGCGTAGATGGCGAATACATCGACTGCCGTCATCCCGAATACGTGCGACGCGCCAAAACGATCGAAGAAGACCTTGCTCGGCGCGACTTCACCATGAATGCGCTTGCCTATCATCCGGATCGCGGGCTGATCGACCCCTACGGCGGCCAAGCCGACATCGAGGCCCACCTTATTCGCACGGTCGGCGATCCGCGCGAACGGTTCCGCGAAGACGCCTTACGCATTTTGCGCGCATGCCGATTCGCCTCCCAACTTGGATTCGACATCGAGCCCGCAACCCTTGAAGCTGCGCAGGTGTGCAAGCGTTTGCTGTTGCGCGTATCAACCGAACGCACTTCGAAAGAATTCGAGCTGTTTTTGCTTGGCGACTATATTCACGACGCTCTCATGAAAACAGCCGACACCTTGTCCGGCGTGATGCCCGAGCTGATCGCGATGAAGGGTTTTGAGCAGAACAGCCCGTACCATATATATGACGTTCTCGAGCACACCGCATATGTGCTGCAGAACACACCAGCCTACCCGCTTGCCCGTTGGGCCGCTCTGTTCCACGACATCGGGAAGCCCGGTGCATATTTCGAAACGGAAGGCGTCGGGCATTTCTATGGGCACGCCTACATCAGCATCGTCATTGCGAAGGGGGCCATGGAGCGGCTCAACTTCTCGCAATCCTTTATGGATAAGATCTTGTACTTAGTGAAGGTGCACGACAAAGCAATCCACACGAATGCCCGATCAGTGAAAATCGCGCTGCGCGAAGTGGACGGCGACATTACGCTTTTCCGCGCGCTGTGCGATTTGAAGCGCGCCGATGCGCTTGCGAAAGCGCCCAACTATCAATCAGGCGCCGAACAAGCAGACAGATTGCTCGAGATTCTCGACGAAATCATCGAGACGGGCGCTGTGTATTCGCGCCATCAGCTCGCCATTAACGGGCACAGCGTTATGGCGCTCGGCATCGAGCCGGGGCCGCGTGTGGGCGAGCTGCTCGATGTGGCGCTTGATGCCGTTATCGATGACGCCGTGGAAAACGATCACGAAGCGCTTGTGCGATTCTTGGCGGCATCGCTTGGAACTTCCGTGCCGGATGGGTCGACAAATTAGTTGGACTGTCAATCAGTTTGACGATAGCCCACTTTGCCGTGCGTGCGAATTTTGAAGAGAACGTAGATGCGCAAGTTGATTCTTGACGAAGCGGCCTTGCTTGCGTAATATACCTACTCGCGCTTGAAACTTACGTTTAAGTGAAGGCGCTGGCAGTAACTGGGGTGTCGTCTAATGGCAGGACAGCGGTTTCTGGTGCCGTATGTGAGGGTTCGACTCCTTCCACCCCAGCCATTTTTTCTTGTTGCATACAGGAAAGGGTATGATATACTGCCAAAGACATATGGCCCGTTCGTCTAGCGGTTAGGACGCCGCCCTCTCAAGGCGGAGGTCACCAGTTCGAATCTGGTACGGGCTACCAAATTTTCAAGCTCCCACTTCGGGGGCTTTTTTCATGCCCGCGCCCACTTGTGATCGAGCGGGCCCGACCCCTTCCCCAAGTCGAGCCCCGCAGAAAGAGCGCCGATCAGATAATCTTTCGCCTTGCCCACCGCTTCAGGCACTTCGCAACCGAGCGCCAGATAACACGCAATTGCAGAAGAAAGCGTGCAGCCCGTCCCATGCGTGTTGGGCGTGTCGATGCGTTTTGCGCGATACCAGGAAACATCGCCGGAAGCGCTCACCAGCACATCGTTTGCATCATTTGATCCGTGTCCGCCCTTCACGAGCACGAATGCGGACCCCAATTCAAGAATCGCCCGAGCCGCGCGCACTTGGTCCGCCTCGGTTTCGATAGACATGCCGGATAAAGCGCATGCTTCGGGAATGTTCGGCGTCACAACCTTCGCCTGCGGGAATAACAAACGCACCAATTCCGCGACGGCATCGTTTTCTGCCAAGCTTGCCCCACTCGTGGCAACCATCACCGGATCAACGACAATATTGGGCGCTTGATACGATGCAAGCGAAGAAGCGATAGCCGCGGCGATATGCGCAGAAGAAACCATGCCGACCTTCACCGCATCGGGGCGAATGTCATCGAAAACAGCTGCGATCTGAGCCGATACGAAGTCGGCCGGAACATTGTGCACGCCGAACACGCCCGTTGTGTTTTGCGCGGTAAGCGCAGTTATGGCCGTGGTCGCGTACAAACCCAAAGCCTCGATCGTTTTCAAGTCGGCCTGAATGCCCGCGCCGCCGCTGGAATCAGATCCGGCTATCGTCAAAACCGTCTTCACGGGAGCTGCTATTCCTTTCCCATCATCTGCGCGGTTATCATGCACAGCTCACGCGTTGCGGATTCGATATCGTCCGCCGCGAATATCGCGCTCACCACGGCCACGCCGTCGACGCCCGAGCCCTGCAAATCACCGATCGTTTGGGCGTTCAACCCGCCGATCGCCACAACGGGAATGCTCACGGCTTCGCAGATTGCACGCAGCTCTTCGGTCGAAACGATCACCGCATCCGGCTTGGTGGGCGTGTAGATGACCGCGCCCACGCCCAGGTAATCGGCACCGTTTTCCTGCGCAAGCAGGGCTTCCTCCACCGTTTGCGCCGACACGCCGATAATTGCATCGGGCCCGAGCGCAGCGCGCGCTGCAGCGCACGCCATATCCGACTGCCCCACATGCACGCCGTCGGCGCCGACTTCAAGGGCGATATCCACCTCGTCATCGATCACGAACGGCACGTTGTGCGCGCGGCAAATCGGCAGAATCTGACGCGCAAGCTCGACGGTTTCATCGCGCGATGCGGCCTTTTCCCGCAACTGGATGAACGTGGCACCGCCCGCGATCGCCGCCTCCACGCATTCGGGAAGCGTGCGGCCGCGCAGCCAAGCCCGATCCGTCACGCCGTACACGAATTGAGCGCGACGGATATCCTCCGCTGAAAAGCGCCCGCGCGCGCAGGGAACTTCAGCAGCCATGGCTAGTCCACCTGCTCGACTTTGGCCATCGTATCGAGCGTTTCCGCATCCAAGTTGTAAAGCGCATCGAGCAAATAGGTGCGGAAGCTGCCGTTGCCGTCTGCGGGCGTCATGCGCTTTGCGGCGATTTGCCCGCACACGCCATGGCCGGCGATGGCTGCCACCACCGCATCGAGCATGTTGTCGGGGTTCGCCACCGCATACGCGGCCACCACGCACGTGAGCATGCAGCCCGCGCCCGTGATGCGGCCCATGATCGGGCTGCCGTTGTAGATGGCGAAAGCGCGGTCGGCATCGGCCACGATATCGATTGCGCCCGTGATGGCGACGATGGCGCCCGTGGTTGAGGCGAGCTGCTTGGCGTACTGCGCACTTTGCGCAAGATTTTCGGGAGTAACGACGTCGTCGGGGTTCACATCCACACCGCGCGTGGTAGACGACGCGCCCACCAGCGCCTTCACTTCGCTCATGTTCGCGCGAATGACGCTCACCTTGCACGTGTCGAGCAGCTTCGCAGCCGTTTCGGTGCGCAGCGCGCTCGCGCCGGCCCCAACCGGGTCGAGCACGATTGGATGCCCAAGCTCGCTTGCGCGGGCGCCGGCGACCAGCATGCCTTCGATCGTGCGCTCATTGAGCGTGCCGATGTTGAGCACCAACCCGCCGCAGATGCTCGTGATGTCGAACACATCGGTGGGCTCGTCGCTCATGATGGGGCTTCCGCCGCACGCGAGTAGAGCGTTCGCGCAATCGTTGACGGTTACGTAGTTGGTGATGCAGTGCACAAGCGGCGTGGTTGCGCGCACGTTTTGCAGGGCAGTGGTAAGAGCAAACGGTTTCATAGTTTCATCCTTACTGGTAAAAGCGTTGATACGTATTCGGCGAGAAACGGTTACAGTCCCTCGGTGACATCCAGGCCTTCAAGCGCTCGGTTCACCGTGCGCACAGCGCACATCGGGCCGCACATGGTGCATGTGCCGTCGATTGCGGGCGGCGCGCTTTCAAAGTATGCGCGCGGCTTCACCGGATCGATCGCCACGTTGAACATGCGCTCCCAATCCATCGCACGGCGCGCCTCGGCCATCTCGATATCAGGGTCCAGCACACCAGGGATCTTCTTGGCGATATCGGCCGCATGCGCTGCGATCTTCGACGCGATAATGCCCTCGCGCACGTCATCGGCATCGGGCAGGCGCAAATGCTCGGCAGGCGTGACGTAGCACAAGAAGTCCGCGCCGGCAGATGCCGCGATGGCACCGCCAATGGCGCTCGTTATGTGGTCGTAGCCGGGCGCGATATCGGTCACGAGCGGCCCCAGCACATAGAACGGCGCGTTATGGCACAAGCGCTTTTCCAGCTTCATGTTGGCAGCGATTTCATCGATCGCCATGTGCCCCGGTCCTTCGACCATCACCTGCACGCCGGCATCCCACGCGCGACGCGTGAGGTTGCCGATCTCGATAAGCTCGGCGATCTGGCCAGCATCGGTCGCATCGTCTAAGCACCCGGGACGCATCGCATCGCCGATGCTGATGGTCACATCGTGTTCGTGCAGAATCTCGAGCACTTCGTCGTAATGCTCGTAGAAGGGGTTTTCGTTGCCGGTCAATTTCATCCACGCGAAAATGAGCGACCCTCCCCTGCTCACGATGTTCATGCGACGGCCGTCTTCTTGGAAGTAATCGATGGTTCGGCGGTTGATGCCCGCGTGGATAGTCACGAAGTCCACGCCGTCTTCCGCATGCGCGCGCACGACGCGCAGGAAATCCTCAGCCGTGATGTCAGCCAAGGTTTTCTCCAAGTAACCGATGGCGTCATACATCGGAACGGTGCCGATCATGGCCGGCGAATTGTCGATCAACCTCTTGCGGAAGTTGTGCGTCTTGCCGCAATTGGACAAGTCCATGATGGCTTCCGCGCCGTAGTCGAGCGCGGTTTGCACCTTGCGCCATTCCATATCCTCATCCTTGGTGTCTTCCGACACGCCCAAGTTCACGTTGATTTTCGTGCGCAGGCCCTCGCCCACGCCTTCCGGCGAAAGCGCCGTATGATGAATGTTGGCCGGAATGGCGATACGGCCCGCCGCCACGCCTTCGCGGATGAATTCCGGCGTGCGGTGCTCCTTTGCGGCAACAGCTTCCATCTCAGGCGTGATAACGCCCGCACGTGCAGCATCGATTTGCGTCATGCTTGTTTGCTCCCTTCGTTGGCATTACCCACAGCAGGTTCGTTGGGTCGAAGCGCATCGGCGCTTCCTCTCAGCCCGCCGCGGCGCACCCTGCGCCTTGCGAGCTCCCCATATGTGATTGCGCGTTCTTGCGCGCTTGCAATTATACGCCCGAGACGTCCGCTTCAACACCCTCATCGGGGGCGGCGTCCGCCAGCGGATAGATCACGTACAGCGTGCCTTCGGCCACGCCCACAGCGGCCTCTTCGCCGATAAGCTCGTTGGAAAGCCCGAGCGACGTGCGATTCGTGAGCGTTTCATCGTCGAGCGGATATTCCATGCCGCGCTCGATCACGCCCAGCGATTCATCGGTCGCGGAAAACACCGACACGACGCCCTTGTTGTAACGCGGAAGATCGAACGCATCGGGCCCCACCAGCACGCGCACGGCGCAATCCAGGCCGATCGCCGTCACCTCGAGGTCCTGTTCGGCGAACGCGGCAAAGAGTTGCATGTTCGCGAGCGTGTGATCGAGCCTTCCGCCCAGCGCGCCGAACACGTATACCGCGCGGGCCTTATCGGTAACCGCGCGCTCGAAACCGAGCTCCAAGTCGGACTTGTCCTTATGCGCGGGAAACTTGATAACGCGGGCGGCACGGGGTTTGTATCCCAGCGAATCGAAATCGCCGAGCGCAACATCGGGCGCCACGCCCACCTGCTCGAGCGATGCAAAACCGGCATCGACGGCGTACACCTTGTCGAATGCGTCCTGCTCGTACATGCGCATGAATTCATCGGCGTTGAAATCGCATGCGGCAACTAAGGCAATGGTGGTCATGAGGCGTCCTTCGCGCTTTGGATTTCTTGAAAAATCAGCTGCATAAGCGGCCTGGCTTGCTATAATAGCACGCCTGAGTGGGCCAGACGGTCGCGCACGCAAGTGTGAGGAAAGTCCGGGCTCCTAAGGGCAGGATGCCAGCTAACGGCTGGGCGAGGCGACTCGATGGAAAGTGCCACAGAAAAGAAGACTCCCGGGTGTTCACCCACCCGAGAAAAGCTGAAACGGTGCGGTAAGAGCGCACCAGCATGTTGGCAACAACATGGCTTGGTAAACCCCATCCGGAGCAAACGCAAATAGGGATGCTATACGGTCGCCCTTCCGTGCATCCGGGTTGCGCGCTAAAGGCACGCGGCGACGCGGCGCCGAAGATAAATGGCCGTCCCAACGACAGAACCCGGCTTATCGGCCCACTCAGCCTTTATCGGCGATTTCTCCCCGCTCCAACAAAAAAACGGCCCCGCCATCAGGCAGAGCCGTTCACATGCTTGCTTGTTGCCGGCGGATTAGTCCGGATCGGTGAAGTCGAAATCAGCCTCGACGTCGCCGAAGCCGGAGAAGTCCTTCTCGAAGAAGCCGCCCTGCTGGGCCGGTGCTGCAGGAGCAGCGGCAGCGGCACCGATGTTGGTGGGCACCTGGTAGTTGGCGGCAACGGCGCTTACCGGAGCAGCCGCGGGCGCAGCGGCGGCCGTGTGCTTGGCCTGCGCGCTCTTGCGGGCATCAAGGTCGATCGCGGAAAGCTTGCGCTCGGCATCGTCCATGAAATCGTTGAGCATGTCGCGATAGTTAACGCGCACCTGCTCGCGCTCCTCCTCGAGTGTGTTGATAGCATCCTGAACCTTCTGGCGATCGGTTTCCGCCTTGGTGAGAATGCGGGCAGCCTCGTCGTCGGCGTCAGCCACGATCTGCTCGGCTTCGAGCTTGGCATCGGCGACCATGTTGTCTGCCGTGCGCTGAGCCACAACCAGCGCCTGCGAAATAGCGGAATCGTTGGAGGACTTTTCCTTCAGCTGAGCCTTCAGATCGGCGATTTCCGCCTTCAGGTCGGCGATTTCCGCCGGATCAGCAACAACCTCTTCAGCATCGTCCTCAACGATGGCATCCATGGCCACGGTTGCATCCTCGACTTCTTCGAAGTCGTCCTCAACCACAACGGGCTCGTCGAAACCGGCCATCTGAGCATCATCGAGCTGACGGGTAAGATCGGCGATCTGATCGTTGAGCATATCGATTTCGTTGGCAACGTGCTCGAGGAACACATCCACCTCGTCAACGTCGTAGCCCTTCCTATCGATGGAGAAGCTCTGGTTTTGAATGTCGAGTGAAGTAATAGCCATTCGTGTATCCCTTCGTTGTCGATTATGCCAACTTGAAACCTATAACAAGTTTACCAGCAAACGTACTACGAATTGTAGTACAAGAAGAGCAATGATGGGGCTTATGTCCACCATTCCTCCAATGGGCGGAATAATCTTTTTGAACAAGTTCAAATATGGGTCGCAAATCGTGCCCAGCGCGCGATAGATGTCGCCCAAAATGCCCCCGTTGTGCACAGGCAGCCACGACATGAGTGCATAGAAGAAAATAATCCAGCTATACAGATTCGCAAGCGTGAGGATGATCGAGGAAATCATGCGCCCAATTCCTTCGAACGCGCCGCCGCGGCTTTAACGCCGGCGGTGATAGCCTGATCGAACCCCGCCTTGCCCATGGCGTCCAAGCCAGCGAGCGTGGTGCCGCCGGGCGAGCACACGGCCAAGCGCGCATCCGCGGGCGCCATGCCCGTATCCAGCAAAAGCTTGGCAGACCCGAACACCGTCTGAATCGCGAGTTTCTGCGCCAGATCCGCATCGAGGCCTTCTTCTGCACCTGCCGCCGCGAGCGCTTCGATGAAAGCGTCCACGTATGCCGGGCCGGACCCGCTTACGGCGCACACGGCATCCATGGCGGCTTCATCCACCACCACCGCCGTGCCCATGCATGCGAACAGCCCCTGCACCAGCGCCACATCGGCGTCGGTTGCAGCCGCGCCCGCACACACGCCCGATGCGCCCGCGCCCACCATGAGGGGCGTGTTGGGCATCACGCGCACAACGCGCGTTTCGGGAAGAAGCGCACGCGCGATGGAATCCGTCGAGATGCCTGCGGCGATGGAGATGAAGAGCGGTGCGTCGGCGCCCTTGTTAAGCGCGGCGTTTTCCGCCACCACAGCCAAAACCGAAGGCATGACCTGCGGCTTCACCGCCAGCACGACGATATCGGCATCGGTTACGAGCGCGGCATCTTCCACGCACGCGATGCCATAGGTCTGCTGCAGAAAATCACGACGCGCGGCCGTGGGCTCGACAGCAACGATGCATTCGGCGGAAATGCTTGCCGCAGGCTCGATTTCGGAACGCAGCCAGCCGGCAATGAGGGCCTCCCCCATTTTGCCCGCGCCGATCACGGCGATGCGCATGCTCATTTACAGAACTCCCTGGTTGCGCAGCGCCTGCGTTTCCGGAGCGGAGAGCGCGCTGCCCTTAGCGATGGCGAACACCTTGTCGCCGGGCGATTCAACGCTCGCATCGAGCGCACTCGCCACGCCGAACGAGAAATCCAGCACGCGCTTGGACAGATCATCGGGCGTGTTGGCGAGCGAAAGAACGACCATGTCGCCTGCGCGCACGATCTTCGCCACCTGAGCCACATCGCCATACGACTGCGGACGCAGCACCGTGATGGAACGCGTGGGCGTGTGCGTGGTGGGCGCCGAGCTCGAATACGCCTCGTACGGGTCGTAAACGCCCTGCGGCACGCTTGCCGAACGCGAAGAATACGCATGCGGAGCGTCGTCGTAGGAAGCGGGCATGGAATCGTCCACGACGATGCGGTCGTTGCCCATTGAAGCGCTCGCGGAACGAGAAGGCGTGACCCTGCGCTGCGGCAGCGGGTCGCGATTCAGGCTATCCGGCACGGCCGTGCGCGCCTTCACATCATCGATGGTGACCAAGTTCGGGAAGTTCGAACGCGAAGACGAGCGCATAGACGCCGTGTTCACCGGCTCGAACGAACCCGTGGCCTGGTCGTCATAATCGGGGCCGTAATCGGCATATTCCTGCTCGTCATACGCAGTGCCGTATTCGTCGTCGTAGCCGAATTCGTCCTGATAACCGTATTCATCATCCTCGTAATCGTCCGCATCGTCACGGCGGCGCGAACGTGCGCTGCGAGAAGTTTCCTCCCCGTCACCGAAACCGAGCTTGGACTTCAGATTGCCGAGAACGCCGCCTTCGGAGTTCCCGCGCGAGGGCATCGAGAAATTCATAGCAAATCACTGCTCCATTCTATTGAGCGCACTGGGCTGAAAATGTGTCACTGAATATAGCGCGCCCGATACGAACCATGGTAGCGCCCTCCAAAACCGCTTCGCGCCAATCTTGGCTCATGCCCATAGAAAGTTCATTGAAACACGATGCGCGATCGGCGCCCATGTCGGCCTTTACGGTATCGCGCAGGCGGCGCAGGTCGGCGAACACGTTGCGGGCAACCTCGAGATCGCCTGCAGGGGCCATGGTCATCAACCCGCACACGCGCACATGCGCCAACCCCGCGAGCGCATCCAAAAATGCGGGCAATTCATCGGGGGAAACGCCGCTTTTGCTTTCCTCGCCGGACACATTCACTTCCACCAGCACGTCCTGCACGATGCCGGCCGCAGCGGCGACCTCGTCGATCTTTTCCGCGTGCTTGATCTGGTAAAGCGAATGGATAAGGCAGGCGCGGCCCACGATGTCGCGAATGCGGCGCGACTGGATGTTGCCGATGAAGTGCCAGCGGGCTTGCGGAAACGCATCGCCCTTTTCCATCAGGCCTTCCGGGCGATTCTCGCCGAAATCGGTCGCACCGCCGTCGAGCGCCAACGCAACATCGTCTTTGCCCACCGTTTTGGAAACGGCGATAAGGCGCACATCGTCGGTGCTGCGCCCGCAATCGGCGCATACCTGAGCGAATTCCTGAAACACCTGCTCATAACGTTCTTTCGTAGACATGTTAGGCATTCCCCTCTCGAAATGCGATCGCGCCGTGGCGCCCACATACGCCACCCGACGCGCGATACGAAAAATAATCCTCGCTTGAACACTTCGTGCACACCTGCGCATCGGCGATACGGTCGGCAACAAGGCCCGCGCGCGTAAGATCGGTCGTGACCGCTGCAGCAAGCGAAACATGGTTCGCATCGGGCGCAGCCTGCGCGCCAAACGCTTCGACGAACTGCGCGACAACCTCGGGGCCCACCTCGAAGCATTCGCTGCGGATATGCGGGCCGATGTAGGCATTGAAGCGCGAGCAATCCGCATCATCGCCTGCTGCCGCATCAAGCGCCGCTAGCGAACGCGCGGCCTTGCCAGCGATGCCCGCAACCGCTCCGCGCCAACCGGCATGCGCCACAACAAAACGACCGGTGGGCGAAACCACGATAACGGGCGCGCAGTCGGCAAAGTTGAGCAGCGCCGCAACCCGCGGCACGCCTATCGCGAGCGCATCGGCCCCCTCATCGGCGACGGCCTGGAAACGGCGCAGATTGCTTTCTTCACCCGAATCCACGCTTACCACCTGCGTGCCATGCACCTGGTTCGGAACCATCAGATACGCATCGTCCGCACCGAGCGCGCAAAGCAAGCGACGGCGGTTCTCGTCGACGCATGCGGCATCGTCGTTCACGCGCTGGTACAGATTAAGCGCCGCATACGGGCCCGTGCTCACGCCGCCGGCGCGGCTCGTGAACCCGATGCGCACCCCGCACGCGGCGAACAGCGCGTCGTCGGTGAGCACGCAAAGACGATGCGCGCCGAAATGGCGCGCATCGATCGTCGGCTTTGGAAGCTGGTTTGTCACCCTAATGCCCTAGCGCTGACGCCTCAGGAAATCGGGGATGTAGTCCTCATCGTTGATGCGGGCAGTGGAAGCGGGAGCCTGGGTGCGCATGGGGATGGAGGTAGCTGCCGGCACGGTCGGCGAGGGCTTCGGGGCCTGAGCCGTAGATGCGAACAGGTCGCTGCGCGTGAAGTCGAGCTTCGACTGCTTGTCGGTATCGTTTGCGAAACCGGTCGCGATAACGGTGATGCGAACGGTGTCGCCCATCGCCTCGTCGATGATCTGGCCGTAGATGATGTTGGCGCTTTCGTCTGCGCAAGCCTCAACGGTGCGCGCAGCGGCGTCGACTTCGGTAAGCGTGAGATCGGGGCCGCCCGCGATGGAGAACAGCACGCGGGATGCGCCGGCGATCGACGTTTCCAGAAGCGCGGAATTGGTTGCCTGCTGAGCGGCGTCGAGCGCACGGTTTTCGCCCGATGAAATGCCGATGCCCATCATAGCGGTGCCGGCATCCTTCATAACGGTGCGGATATCGGCGAAGTCGAGGTTGATCAAGCCCGGGATGGTGATCAGGTCGGTTACGCCTTGAATGCCCTGACGAAGCGTGTCGTCGGCGATGCGGAAGGCATCGATGAGGCTGGTCTTCTTGTCAACAACCTCGAGCAGGCGATCGTTGGGGATCACAATGAGCGTGTCAACCTTCTGAGCGAGCAGTTCGATGCCCTGCTCTGCCTGGTTGCGGCGCGTGCGGCCTTCATAGGAGAACGGCTTGGTGACGATGCCGACGGTAAGAGCGCCGATTTCCTCGCGGGCGATTTCCGCCACAACGGGAGCTGCGCCCGTGCCCGTGCCGCCGCCTTCGCCAGCGGTAACGAACACCATGTCGGCCTCTGCGAGAGCAGCGCGAATCTCATCGCGGCTTTCCTCTGCTGCCTGGCAACCAACCTCAGGATTGGCGCCTGCGCCCAGGCCGCGGGTAAGATCTTCGCCGATATGAATGGTACGATCGGCATCAGACGTGTTCAGCGCTTGACGGTCGGTGTTGACTGCGATGAATTCTACACCGCGCACACCTGCTTCAACCATGCGGTTAACAGCATTCGTACCGCCACCGCCTACTCCGACGACCTTGATGACCGCCAGATGCTCAGAATTGTTTGGCATTGTATCCTCCACACCCGTTAGTTACATTTAAGCTGCGATTTCCCTTAAAGGACACCGAAACATAACCATTGTACACGAGAAACAACCGTTTGCAACGGGACTTTCAATAAACGACCTGCGCAAACACACAGATTGGCTTCAATTTAGAGCGAACGCCACGTCGGCTTGCTCACCGATCGCACATTGATGTAGGAAACCGAATCGGGATTCTCTTCCAAGATTTCGAGCACAACGCGTTCCTTATCGCGGATGTTTTCCGCTTTACCGAAGGCGATTTCAACGCCGTTATTCAAGGTCAGCGTTGTTTCTTCGGCACCTGCGGCAGACACGGAAACCACCTGACCGGAAAGCTCGGTCGTAAGCCCCGCCACGATATCAAGCGCGTTGTTGACGTTGCTGTCCGTGCAGTACTGGCCGATGGTCGCGCTCGTGCCATAGGGCACATCGGTTATGTGAAGAACGGATTCGGCATCTTCATAAATCTTTTCGGACGTGGCCTTGCCTGCCTCGGAATCCTTGCTGGGAATGGGCATGAGCCACATGTGATCGGATGCGATCGCCCACTGCTTCACCGACTTCGCATCGTTTCCGGGAATTTCCACCACCGCGGTGATGGTGCGCTCGGTGACCACGATTTCAAGCGTGTCGGGAAACACGCGGTTGATCGTCGCATCCTGCACCCAGGCGTTCTGCTTCAAACGGTTGCAGATGGTGTCCGCGTCCACGCGCAGAAGCGTGGTGTCCTCCGGCACATCGGCAAGCAGGGTCATTTCCGCGTTGGTGAGGTGCTCGACGCCCTTCACGTTGATGTTTTGCACCTTGAAGGCATCGGAGTTGTACAAAACGGCCCAGCCGATGGCGAGCGCCGCGATAACGAACAGCACGATGAAGATGCGCAGCACGTAGCGGTTGTGCTTCTTGCGGATGCGCTCGGCGCGTTCGGCGCGATCGGCGCGGTTGATATCGCCCACGCGCACCGAAGAAAGCTCGGGGATGCTCTGCGCCGATTGCTGCACGCGGGTCGTGCGGGCAGAGCGAGATGAACGCGCCTCGCGCGCTGCACGCGTACGCGTTTGGGCGCGGCCGGCATCGGCATATCGGCCGCCCGGCTGCGCGGTATACGCGCGCCCGCCATCCGCCTTCCGCGAGGAAGAGCGCACGCGCGTGGTATGGGGCTCGCGGCTCACGCCCGGACGTGCCGAGCGCGAGGAGCGCGCTCTAGAATCCGACGAATCGGACTTCCGGTTGTAACGTGACGCCATAAGCTTCGTTCACCTTTGACTGAATGGTTGTAATGAGCGCATACACATCCTGCGCCGTTGCTTGCCCGGTATTCACGATGAAGTTGGCATGCATATCGGACACCTGCGCGCCGCCGATCGCAAGGCCCTTAAGGCCCGCTTCCTCGATCAAGCGCGCTGCGGAATCGCCTTCGGGGTTTTTAAATACGCTGCCGCACGAAGGAAGCGACAACGGCTGCGTTTTCGACCTGCGCACGCGCGACGCCTCCATCTTGGCGCGGATAAACGACGCTTCCTCGCGTTCCACGGAAAGCTCGCATTCGACGATCACGTCATCGGGGTCGAAGCTGCTCGAGCGGTATCCCCACACGATATCGGTCCCCCGCAGCCGAGAAAGCTTGCCTTGCCGGTCAAGCACCGTCACCGACACCACGCGATTGCCGATCCAGTCGGTGCCCGTGCCCGCGTTCATGCGCAGCGCACCGCCGACCGATCCGGGCGTTCCCACGGCGAATTCGAATCCGCCGACCGACCGATGAAACGCCTCCTGTACCAGTGCGGAAAGTGCGGCGCCCGCACCCACGTAAAAACGCTGCGTGTCCTCGTCGAAACGAATGCGGCGGAAATCTTCGCCGAGCTTGATCACCACGCCGTCGAATCCGTCATCCGACACGAGCAAATTCGACCCGCGGCCGATGACGAACCAGGGCGTGGCAGATTCATCGCACAACGCAATCAACTTGGAAAGCGAGTGCAGATCATCCACCTGCACGTAAAAACGCGCAGGCCCGCCGATGCGATACGTGGTGTAACGCGCAAGCGGCTCGTTGGGATACACATGGCCGCACAACTCGCTTCCCACGAGAAATGCCTCCAAGGCAGATGCATGCAGGGCCACGTGTTAGCGCCCCATTTCCGCTTCGCGCTTCGCAAGGCCGTCCATCAGATGCGGGCCGATCGCGGTCACGTCGCCCGCGCCCATGGTGATAACGAGGTCGCCTTCGCCGGCGCGCTCGAGCATGTGGTCGACGACATCGATGCGATGCGGCACAAACGAGCAGTCGGCCGGGCGGCCCTCATGGTCGAGCACCACGTTCAAAAACGTTTTGCCGTTCACCCCGGGAACAGGCGTTTCACCTGCGGAATACACATCCATGAACGTAACGGTGTCGGCGCAGTCAAACGCGCTCGCGAATTCATCGCGCAGCACTTCGGTGAACAAGCCCACGCGCGAATAGCGATGCGGCTGGAACAGCACGTGCACCTTGTTGTAGCCCAAGTCGGACGCCGCTTTGATGGTGGCGGCGATCTCGGTCGGATGATGCGCGTAATCGTCGACCACGGTCACGCCCGCGCACTTGCCCACCAAGTCGAAACGGCGCTTCACGCCGCGGAAGTTCGCGAGCGCTGCGGCGGCATCGTCGGCCGACATGCCGAGGGCGTCCACCATGCCGATCACGCCCGTGGCGTTCAGCACATTGTGCCTGCCCGGGTTCTGCGGAACGGACGAATCGATCACGCGCCCCGAGGGCAGCTTCACCGAAAACGTGCTGCCCACGCCTTCGGCTGCGTAAGCCACCACCTGGTAATCGTTGGAATCGTCGAAACCGTACGTGAGCACCTTGCAGCTTGCCCCACGGGCGATTTCCACAAGCTTCGGATCTTCGCCGCACACGACGGCCACGCCGCTTTCCGGCACCGAGCCGATAAAGCAGGCGAACTTCTCATGGATTTCCGCCAGGTCGCGGTAATGATCCAAGTGATCGGCCTCGATATTGGTCACGAGCACGGCAGCGGGAGACAAGAACGTGAACGACTTGTCGCTCTCGTCGGCTTCCACCACGTAATAGCGGCCCTTGCCCGAATGGGCATTCGTGCCGTACGAGCGCACGATGCCGCCGATCAGGAAGGTGGGATCTTCCCCCATGGCGTCGAGCACGCTCGCAAGCATCGACGACGTGGTGGTTTTGCCGTGCGTGCCGGCAACCGCCAACGTGTCGAGCCCCACACCCAGATACGCGAGCATCTGCGCGCGATGGATGATGGTAAGGCCGCGCTCCTTCGCCGCAATGAGTTCGGGGTTGTTGTCGAGAATCGCCGTGGACACGACAACGACATCGGGGCCGTCGTCGGTGCCTTCGCCGAAAATGTTTTCCGCTTTCTGGCCGATGTACACGGTGATGCCCGCCTCGGCAAGTTGGCGCGTATAACGGCTTTCGCGCAGGTCAGACCCGCTGACGCGCATACCCTGATCGTGGGCGACGAGCGCGATGCCGCTCATTCCCACGCCACCGACGCCGATGAAGTGAACCGATTCGATCTTCTTGTTTTCCATATAAGCTTCCTTGCAAAGATCCGATGATGTTGCTTGATTGTATCAAGCGCGGGCGCAATTGGCAGCATCCATCACAACATCGGCAAGCAAGCCGGCCGCATCGCGCGTCTTCAAGCCGCGCGCAGCCTCGCTCATGCGCTCGCGCACAGAAGCGTCTTCGATAAGCGAGCACACCAGGCGCTCGAATTCGGGGCCCTCAACATCCGCATCGGCGATCATGTACGCGCACCCGGCCTCCACGAGCGCTTGGGCGTTGGTGGTCTGATGATCTTCCGTCGCATACGGGAACGGCACGAGCAGCGCCGGGATGGCGCGGGCGGAAATTTCCGCAAGCGACGTGGCACCCGCGCGCGACACGATCGCATCGGCTGCGGCCTGGCACTTCCCCATCTCGTTTTGGTAGTCGAACAGATGCCAGCGCTTCGCCTCTTCATCGGTGAGCGCGAGCTGGTCTTTCACGCTTTCGTATTCCTTCGGGCCGGTCACGTGAATGATATGCAGGTCGGGATAGCCGAGCAGCTTGGCCTTGAGCGCGCACATGGCCTGGTTGATGTGGCGCGCGCCCAAGCTTCCGCCGAACACCAACAAAGCGCGGGCGTCAGCGGGAATGCCGAGCATGGCACGGCCTTCTTCGCGCGTGGCGGCGAACACCGATGCGCGCACGGGGTTGCCCGTCACCATCACGTTGCTCGTATCCTTCAAATCCTTTTCCGCGTGATCGTAGGTCAGGCACACCTTCTTCGCGCGGGATGCCAGATATTTGTTGGCCATGCCCATCACCGAGTTCTGCTCGTGCACGACCAGCGGGATGCCCATCTTTTCAGCCGCGCGGCCAACGGGCAAGCACACATAGCCGCCAAAGGCCACCACCGCGTCGGGCTTGATTTCCTCGAACCACTTCACAGCCGCCTTCGTGGACTTCACGATAAGCGACACGCCCTTCACGATGGTCGTCGGGTGGTTGCGGTTGAAACCCGCTGCCTCGAACGGCGTAAACGGAATGCCCGCCTGTTTCACCAAACGCGCCTCAACACCCTGCGGCGTGCCGGCGTAGCGCACTTCCACGCCGCGTTCCTGCAGCACATCGGCCAATGCGAGAGCCGGGTTGATATGGCCGGCCGTTCCGCCACCGGAAACAACTACGAGCATGACGATTACCTCCTACGCCTTGAAGAATTCGAAGAAGAGCGCGCAACGCTTGACGCCCGCCCCGACGTGCGTGTCGTGCGGGATGCGGCCTGGCCGCCCGCCGCACTCGTTGACGGGCCGCTCGCGCGCACCACGCGCAAGTTTTCGCGGCGCTCGCGATAGATGCTCGGAGCGCCGGCCTCGTTTGCAACCGACAATATGAGCCCGACCATCATAAACGACGCCACCAACGACGAGCCTCCCGATGATATGAACGGCAGGGGCTTGCCCGTTGTGGGGAACACGCCGATCGCGCATGCGATGTTCAAAAACGCCTGGAACACGAGCATCACCACAAGGCCGCCCACGAGCATGGCGCCGAAGTCGTCGTACGCCGACCGGGCGATGTGCATGCCCATCCACAGGATCACCAGAAACGCGATGATCACCAGCAGCGCGCCCACCATGCCGAGCTCTTCGCCGATGATCGAGAAGATGAAGTCCGTCTCGGATTCGGGCAGATAAGCGTATTTCTCGCGCGAGTTGCCCAGGCCGACGCCGAACAAGCCGCCCTGCGAGAACGCGTAATAGGAATGGATCATCTGGTATCCGCTGCCATAGCCGCCTTCGCCGTCGTTCCATGGGTCCAAAAAGATCAGGCGGCTCGAGCGATACGACGTGAACCCGATGGCCAAAAGACCCAAACAGATAGCGCCCGCGAGCACGATCAGCACGATGCGCAGGGGCACTTCGCCCAGCCACATGGCGGCCACGATGCCCACGAACAGGATGGCGGTGGTGCCCAAGTCGGACTGGGCAACCAGGATCAGGCCGAGCGGAAGCACGATGAAAAAGAACACCTGCGCCCAGAACATGCGCCCGTCGATTTCGCCGGCGCGCAGGTCGGCGAGCAGTTTCGCCGCATTCAAAATGATGACGATCTTCACGAATTCGGAAGGCTGAAGGCTGATGGGGCCGATCACGATCCAGCGCTGAGCGCCCAAAGCGGCAAGGCCGTAAATTGCCGTGGCGATAAGCACGATCAAGCCCGCGACGCCCAAAACAACGGTGAAGGTGCCGCGCCACCAGCGGTACGGGATAAAGAACACAACGACAGCGGCCACCAGGCCCACCGCTACGAATTTGATTTGGTCGATCAGGTAGCTTGCCGCATCGCCCGATTCGGAAATGGCCGAAGGCGCCGATGCGGAATACACCATCACGCAGCCGAACAGCGTGAGACCGAGCACCACCACGACCAAGATGATCTGGGGAAGCATGACCTCGCTGGATATGTCCTTAATGCCGGCGCGCGCCATAACCCTGCCGCTATCGCACACCCGCGCGCGCGGCTACCAAGTCTTTGAACACGCGACCGCGATGCTCGAACGATTTGAACTCGTCGAAGGACGCGCACGCCGGAGAAAGAAGCACGACTTCAGGGTCGCACGCAGCGGCCAAGGCTGTGTCAAGCGCGTCTTCCAGATGGCTTGCCCGCAGCACGGCGAAATTTGCGGGAGCAGCATCGCTCGCGGCGGTGAATTCCGCCTCGAAGCGATCGCCCGCAGCGCCGAAGCACACGACCGCCTGCGCCGTTTTGTGCGCAAGCGCGATCAGGTCGGACAGATCGGTGTCCTTGTCGTCGCCGCCTAAAAGCACGACCAAGCGCTTGCCCGGAAACGCGCAGAGCGCCTTGCACGTGGCATCGACGTTGGTCGCTTTGGAATCGTTGTAGCACGCGATGCCGCGCACGACGCCGCACGGCTCGATGCGATGCTCGAGCGGCTCAAACGTCGCAAGCGCGGCCGCGATGGCGGCATCTTCGGCGCCCGCGGCGACAGCGGCACTCGCAACGGCGATCGCGTTCGACACGTTGTGTTCGCCCTTGAGCAGCAGATCGGTCGTGTTGCAGAGCACGTGTTCGGTTCCGTTCAAGGCCACGACGATGCGGCCTTCCCCATCCACGAACGCGGCGTTTTGCGCCCCGCACGCTGCGCGCATGTCGCCGGTGATTCCGGCGCGCGTTCCCACGGGAATGTAGGAAAACCCGCGCTCTTCGGCCGACAGCGCCTTCAGCTCGCGCACCTTCGCGCGCACAACATCGCACGTGGCATCGAGCACGGCAACCGCGCCCGGCACGGTGCTTAAGTTGTCGAACATCTTGAACTTGGCATCGCGGTACGCCTCGAGCGTTTTGTGCCAGTGAATGTGATCGGGCGTGATGTTGAGCTGCACGGCCACGTTCGGCGCGAAGTTCTTGGTAGAAGCGAGCTGATAGGAAGACACCTCCGCCACATACACCTGCGTGGTGCCGGCCGCAACGGCGTCCAGGCACACATCGCCGATGTTGCCCACGGCGTTCGCCGCGAACCCGGCGTGCGAAAGCACATACGCGAGCCACGAGGTGACGGTCGTTTTGCCGTTCGTGCCCGTGATGGCGATCCACGTGCTTGCCGCAGCGCTTTCCCGCCAGGCGAATTCGACTTCGCTGATCAGCTCCGCGCTTGCCGCGGCACCCTGCTCGTACAACGGCGCCCAATACGGAATGCCCGGGCTTGCAATGCACACGTCAAAGGGGCCTGATGCTTGAGCGCTCAGGGTTTGCACGGCGTCATCGCCAAACGCAACGACGACGTTTTCGCCCTCATAGGTTTCCACGAACGCGCGCGATTCGGGCGTGTCGGCACCCGCCGCAACGTACAGCGTGCGCACGCGCGTGCCCAGCAGCGCCGCGCAATACGCAAGCGCGCTCTTGCCGGACTTTCCCAGCCCCAGAATCAGCACGTCGCCCAAATCGGCGGGCGCAAGCTTCTTGCCTTCGAGATACGCGATATCGCTCGCCATGCTAAGCCACCAGCCTCATCATCGAATCGGCGAAATACCACACGAAGCCGATTGCAGCCAAAGCGCCGGAAATGATCCAGAAACGAATGACCACCTTGGTTTCGCTCCAACCCTTCTTCTCGAAATGATGATGCAGCGGCGCCATCAGAAAGACGCGCTTGCCCGTGCGTTTGAACCAGAACACCTGGATCATAACGGAAAGCGCCTCGGCCACGAACAGGCCGCCGATGACGATGGAAACGACTTCCGTCTTCGTGACCACGGCCAAGCAACCGAGGCCCATACCGAGGGCAAGCGAGCCGGTGTCGCCCATGAAGATGTCTGCCGGGAACGAATTGAACCACAGAAAGCCGATGCACGTGCCCGCGATGGCCGCGCTCAAAATGGCGGGCTCGATCATGTCGGATCGATACGCGATGGCGGCCATGACCACCATCACGACCATCACCGAGCCGGCGGCCAAGCCGTCGAGGCCGTCGGTGAGGTTGGTCGCGTTGCACATGCCCACGAGCAGGATGTTCACGAAGATCAGGTACAGCCACGGGATGGCAAAGCCATCGCCCACGGGCACGACCGTGGTCAGAATGCCCAGGTCGAAGGTGTACACGAAGGGGATTTCCACCGTGGGCTCGATGCCCAGCACGTTCACCGCCACCAGGCAGAACACAGTGGCGATGGCGAATTGCCCGAACAGCTTGGCCTTAGGAGTGAGGCCGAGCGAGCGCTGATGGAACACCTTGGAACTGTCATCGATGAAGCCCAGCAAGCCGGTGAGCACGATGGCGAGCACCAGCACGAGCGTTTCCGGCGTGAAATAGCCCACGAGCAGCATCGATATCACCACGGCCAGCAGCATGATGATGCCGCCCATGGTGGGCGTTCCCTGCTTGACCAGGTGCGTCTGGGGCCCGTCGTCGCGCACCTGCTGGCCGATGTGGCTCGAGCGCAGGAAGCGGATCCACGCGGGCATGACCACGATGGTGACGATCATGGAGATGACCACGGCCAAAAACACGAGGAATGTCGGGTAATGCGAGAATATGGTTAGCATATCAGTTCGCCAGTCCTTCGACGATGCGCTCGAGCCCTACCGCATGCGACGCCTTCACCAGCACGGCATCGTCGGCCTCAATCGAGCGCTGCACTATTTCCAACGCGGCCGAGGCATCGGCCACGCACGCAATGTTTTGTTCATTCATGCCAGCCGCTTGTGCGCCGCCGGCGATATCGCGGGCCAGGTCGCCCACGCAGATAAGCTGATCGATAGCGAGTTCGGCACACAAAGCGCCGACGCTTCTGTGCCCCGCCTCGCTTGCCGCACCCAGCTCGTACATATCGCCCAACACGGCGATGCGCCTGCCCGGCACCCGCATCGCGCAGAACGTGGAAAGCGCCGCACGCATGCTGTCGGGGTTAGCGTTGTACGAATCGTTCACGATCAACGCGCCGCATGCGGCACGTAGCGTTTCCTGGCGGCCCTTTTCGGGAGCGGCCGTTTCCAACGCCTGGGCGCATTCCGCAAGGCTCATGCCCAAGGCCAGGCCCACCGCCGCAGCGCTCGCCGCGTTCGACACGTTGTGCAGGCCCTGAAGCGCAAGCGAGCACGCAACGGATTCTTCGCCGCCCGCAGCGCAACCGGCAAAGCCCTGCGCGCACAGCGTGAACGACGCGCAGCCTTCATCATCGAGGTGAATGTCTTGCGCCCACACCCATGGGCTGCCGGGAAATTGGGCGTCGAGCAGCTGCTTGTGCTTTTCCGCATGCCCGGAGCCGTCGTAGAACGCAACGTTGACGCCCCGATCCACCGCGCCAGAGAACTCGAGCGCGCGCAGGCTGAACCCGTTCGCGGCATTCACGAACGCCCAACCGCCGGCCGGCAAGTTGGCGAACAGTTCGGATTTAGCGCGGGCGATGTTGTCCTGGCTGCCGAGCAGTTCCATATGCGCATCGCCCACGTTGGTGATCACGCCCCAGTCGGGAGCGGCGATCGCGCACAAGCTGTCGATCTGCCCCAAGCCGCGCATGCCCATCTCCACCACCAAAACATCGGTGTCGGGATCGGCTGCGAGCACGGTGCGCGGAACGCCCAGCTCGTTGTTTTGATTGGCGAGCGTCGCCACCACGATGCGCGCGCTGCCCACGACATCGCGCACCAAGTTTTTCGTGGTCGTTTTGCCACACGAACCGGTGAGCCCCACAACCGTGGCGCCAATCTGGCCGCGCCACCACTGCGCGAGCGCCTCGAACGCTGCTTGCGCATCCGGCACCTTCAGCAGCGCCGCGCCGGCATTATGCGCCTGAGCGCGCACATCGGCGCCCGGGTCGCGCGTAACGATCGCGCAGACGGCGCCGGCGGTCAGAGCGGCGGGAATGAAGTCGTGGCCATCCACGCGTTCGCCCGTCAGGCACAAAAACGCCGACCCGGGCGCAACTTCGCGGGAATCCCACGTGATCGCGTTCGCCAAAGCATCGGCCGAAGCCGCTTCAACCAAAACGTCGGCGCTTATCGCGCGCGCTATGTCGGTTACGGAAATCAGCATGCCGAAGGGTTAGGCCTCGCTCGCGAACAGGCTTTCCAGCACGTCCTGGGCAACCTCGCGGTCGTCGAAATGGCGCACCTCGGAACCGACTAACTGGTAATCCTCGTGCCCCTTGCCCGCGATCAGCACCGAATCGCCCGCCTGCGCGCGCTCGATGGCCGCGCGGATGGCGAGGGCGCGGTCGGGCTCGACCAGGTAATGATCGGTGCCCGCCTCCATGCCGCTCACGATGTCTTCGATGATGGCGTTGGGATCTTCCGTGCGAGGGTTATCCGACGTGACCACGGCGAAATCGGCGTCCAAGGCGACTTCGCCCATGATCGAGCGCTTGGAAGAATCGCGGTCGCCGCCGCAGCCGAACACGACAATCGTCTTGCCCTCCGTGATGTTCTGGATCGAGGCCAGCGCCTTGGCCAGGGCATCGGGCGTATGCGCGTAATCCACGAACACCGACACGCCGCCGTCCGCGCTCGCCTTCACGCGCTGCAAGCGGCCGGGCACCTGCGGGGCGCTTTCGAGCGCCTTGACGATCGTTTCCGCTGGAATGCCGAGCGCCAAGCCGATGCCGAAGGCCGTCATGATGTTGCTCACGTTGAACTTGCCCACGAGCGGATACGTGAACGCGTACCGAGCGCCGCGCACCTCGAGCTCCACCGTGGTCTGCGCGGGCGCGTATTCCACCGAAACCGGATGGATGAGCGCGGTCGGGTCGAAGCCCGTGGAAATCACGTTTTCCTCCGCCACCGAGCAGCGATGAAGCAATTCCTTGCCCCACTTGTCGTCAATGCTGATAACGCGCGTGGCGGGGTATGCGGAAGAAAAGAGCAGCGCCTTCGCCTCGAAGTACGCCTCGAACGTGTGATGGTAATCCAGGTGATCCTGCGTCAGGTTGGTGAACGCCGTGACGGCAAAGGCGGTGTCCCACGTGCGCAGCAGATCGAGCGCGTGCGAGCTCACTTCCATCGCAACGGTGTCAATGCGCGCATCGCGCATGTCGGCGAACATCTTCTGCAGATCGGTGGATTCGGGCGTGGTGCGCGCGGACTTCACAAACGTGTCCTGCATCTTAACGCCCACCGTGCCGATAACGCCCGTGCGCAGGTCAGCGGCGCGAGCGATGTGCTCCACCAGATACGTGGTGGTGGTTTTGCCGTTCGTGCCCGTGATGCCCACGAGCGAGAACGCCTTCGACGGATTGTCGTAGAACTGCGCCGCGGCGTGTGCCATGGCCTTGCGCGAATCGCTCACGATCACCTCGCACACATCGGTGGCATCGGCCAGATACAGCTTGCGTTCCACGAAGATGACCTTCGCGCCGCGATCGATGGCGTCCTGCGCAAAGGAATGACCGTCGACCTTCAAACCCACAATGCAGAAGAAGGCGTCGCCGGGCTTTACCGCATCACTTCGATACGCAAGGCCTTCCACCTCGGTTTGGTCGCTGCCGATTACGGTGCATTCAAGACCGGAAACAATGTCGGAAACTGTTTTAGACATAGGCGTTTAACCTCACTTAGATGCGATGTTGTACCGTTCGATTGCTGCAGACATTATATCGTTAAAGATGGGTGTAACCACGCCGTCTCCGATAACCTTGTCCGCACCTACATAACAAACCAACTGACTGTTCGAATTCGCCACGAAACCGGTGAACCCGAGGTTGTATTGATCGTCCAAGTAGCCGCCGTTCACTTCGTCGTAGATTTCTGCCGTCGACGTTTTGCCGGCGATGTCGTAGCCATCGATGGCGGCCTGCGTGCCCGTGCCCGACTCGACGACGGTTTGCAACATGCTCACCATCGGTTCGATCGCGCTCTTGTTTTCCACCACGTCGACCGTTTCATAGGTGGGCGTTTCCCCTGTTTGCGCGTATCGCAGCAGAAAGTGCGGTGTGCATTCCACGCCGTCGTTCACGAGCGCGCCGTAGAAGCGCACCAGCTGGATCGGGGTAAGGGAAATGCCCTGGCCGAAGCTCACGTTGTAGCCCACGACGCGCGACCATTCGCTGAAGTCGACCATGTATCCGAGCTGCTCGCCCGGGTAATCCACGCCGGAAAGCTCATGCAGCTTATAGGTGAGGATGTGGTTGTACAGCACGTCGAAGCCCATCTTTTCCGCCGTGAGCGATATGCCCACGTTCGACGAATACTGCATGATCTCGCGCAGGCTGTACACGACATCGCCGCGTTCATGCGCGTCGGAAATCTCGTAGCCGTCCGCCGTGATAACCGAGGGGCACTCAAGCGTGTCGTCGGGCGTCATCGTGTTGGTTTCAAGCGCGGAAAGCGCCGTGACGGTTTTGAAGATGGAACCGGGCTCGAGCAGGTTCGAGATGCACTTCAGCTGCGTGGAGCCTTCCTTTATCTCGGATCGGTCGGCCGGGTTGAAATACGGCACCGAAGCGGCGGCGTAAATCTCGCCCGTGCCGCCGTCCATCAGAATCGCCGACCCGCTTTCGACGCCCATCTTGTCTAAGCCGTCCTTGAGCGCGGTCTCGAGCGTCTGCTGCATCTCGATGTCGATGGAGATGACGATGTCCTGCCCGTCGACGGCCGCAACCGATTCGTGCACGCCGCCCGGGATGGGCATGCCGTCGGCGCCCACCTCGGCTTCGTAATAGCCCGGCGTGCCCGAGAGGTCTTCGTCGTAATACAGCTCCAACCCCGATATGCCCGTGTAGTATTCGGAATTCGTTTCCTCGTCGACCGCTAAACTGCAGGCGCCGACGATCTGGCCGGCGCATTCGCCGTACGGATATTCGCGACGCGTGTCGGCGATGAAATAGATGCCCGGCAGATTGAGGGCTTCGAGCTGGGCGGCCTTTTCGTTATCCGCCTTGCGCGCTATGAAGGCGAACGTGCTGCCGCCGCTCTGGATCGCTTCCGCGTAATCGACGGCTTTACCGCCGAGCACGCTCGCGATGGCGCCGCCGATGCTCATAGGGTCGTCGATTTCGGACGGGTTCGCATAGATGGTAGTGGCGTCGACGCTGATGGCCAAGATGTTGCCGTTGCGGTCGTATATGGTGCCGCGATGCGGGTCGACCGTGAAGCCGACCGTGCGCTGGCTTTCCGCGTCCGCCGAATATTCGTCGGCAACGATCACCTGCAGATAGATCAGGCGCACCAAGAACACGAGCGCAATCAGCAGGAACACCGCGATCACGGCAAAGGGGCGATTCGAATCGGCAACGGTTGTGGGGCCTTCGATGGTCTGCGGTTCGCGGCGGTTTCTATTCGAGTTGTTCGAGCGGGAAGCCATGCAGGCCCCTAGATTCGCGTGGCGACTTGAACGCTCTTCGAAAGGGAAAGGTTACCGGCCTCGTCGTACACCACGACGTCTTCATCGAGCGTGATGGTGTCGATGTCGGTTGCCACGATCATGCCCATCTGCGCGGCTTTGGCCTTGAGCGCCGCAGGGCTGGAAAGCGTTGCCTGCTGCACTTCGAGCTCGGTGCCGTACGAGCGGGCTTCTTCGATGTTGCTCGAGATGTTGTCGGAATCAACCATCACCGTGGTGGCGGCGGAAGCGAGCGCAACGCGGCCGATGGACACGGCGGCGAGCAGCGCCATGGCGATGATCACGAGCACGGCAACGGTGACGAAGGTGATGTTCGACTTGGATTTCTCTTCGGCGCTTTTGCCGGTGCCGGGAACCACGCTGATGCGCGGGCGACGCGCGGGTGCCTGGGTTGCGGGCGCATATGCAGCGTATTGATATGTCGGCTGCGCGCTGGGCACGGCGTCTCCTTTGGTTCTTCGTTTAAGCTTCAGTTAGGACGCATTCGCCCTGTTCTTCGTTTGTGTGCGCTACAGCTTTCGCGCCACGCGCAGTTTCGCGCTTCGAGCGCGCGGGTTGCGCTCGATTTCTTCCGCGGTCGGCACGATGGGCTTGCGCGTGACTATTTCGAGTATCGGCTGTTTGCCGCACATGCACACCGGAAGATCCGGCGGGCATGTGCATCGATCTGCAAACGTTTTGAACGTATCCTTCACTATCCTGTCTTCAAGAGAGTGATACGAGATGACGGCGATGTGACCCTGCGGATTAAGCCAGCGTACCGCGGCCTCAAGGCCAGCCTTGAGCACGGTAAGCTCCGAGTTGACTTCTATGCGCAGAGCCTGAAACGTCCGTTTCGCCGGATGCCCGCCCTGCCTTCTGGCAGAAGCGGGAATCGCCGCCTTGATAACGTCCACAAGCTGACTACTTGTCTCGAACGGTTGCACTTCCCTGCGCTTCACAACGAAGTCCGCGATGCGGCTGGCCCACTTTTCATCCGAGTTTGCACGGATGATCCGAGCGAGATCTGCTGCGTTGTAGGTGTTCAAGATCTCTTGTGCGGTTAAGGTTTGTTTACCCGGATCCATCCGCATATCAAGGGGGCCATCCTCCTTAAAGGAGAAGCCACGAGACGGCAGGTCTATCTGAGGCGAGGAAACTCCCAGATCGAACAGGATCGCATCGATGCCGGGCACTTCCGCCGAAACAAGCAAGTCGTCTAAATCTCCGAAGTTGCCGCGCAGAAGCTCAATGCTGGGCCCGTCGGCCAAGACGAGAGACTCGAGTTTCGTTTTAGCTGCATTGAGAGCCATCTCGTCTTGATCGATGCCGATAAGCGTGCCTTCGCTTCCTAAAAGCTTGGCTGCTTCGGATGAATGCCCTGCTCCGCCGAGCGTTGCGTCCACGAACGTATGCTGTGGTTTAAGGTGTAGTTGTTCGAGGCACTCGGCGAGCAAGACCGGTGTATGCCGATATTCGTTTGTCACTACGCTCACGTCTTACGATTACCCGAACAGAACGTCGAAATCGAGTTCTTGTTCGAGATCCTCGTAACGCTTTGCGTCCCACACCTCGAAGTAACCCTTGTTGCCCACGATGGTGACATCGCGATCGATGCCGACAGCAGCGCGCATTTCCTGCGAAAGCGTGATGCGACCGGCGGTGTCGGCCGACACATCGGCCGAGCGACCCTTCATCACCGTGCGCAAACGGGCCTCCTTGGTGTTCGACTCGTGATAGCCGCCGAACTTGTCTTCAAAAATGCGGTCCACCCATGCGTTGAATTCATCGTTGCCGATGAACACGTACAGGCAATCGCTATGAAGGTCCTGCGTCACCACGAAATCGTCGGTCGAGATAAACTTGCGGAACTTGGCCGGAAGCGCCATGCGCCCCTTGGTGTCAACTTTGAAGGAGAACTTGCCGTTGAGATCAACGGTTTTCTTTTCTTCGTCCATGACACCTCCTTGGTTCCGTGTACAGCTAGTCCTAACCGATGATTGGATAGTAGTACATTTTGCCCCACTTCGCAACACTTTGCTCCACTTTTATACCTAAACGCTCCACAAGGCATCCACAACGCGACATAGCCCGCTAGCTGCGGAAATGTGTCGAAAATGGAACATCTTGTGGATAAATGTGGGCGCGGCCACAAGATAATGGCGTTCTGGCGGAAAACCGGTGGATGCGCGGGGGGAAAGCGCGGACGAGCCGTCTGTGGAGGGAATCCCCCACTTTGGCTTTTTGGGG
>R14__coassemble_466_pt1 | contig 28076 bp, 21 predicted proteins | sample R14__metabat2_low_PE_025 | metagenome-assembled genome bin R14
GCATGGAAGATTCTTCTTGGAGCGAAAGACTCGCGAGAAAGGATCGGCGCCATGAACTACGGATATCTCCGCGTGAGCACGGACAAACAAACCATCGAAAACCAGCGATTCGAAATTGCGAACTTCGCGGCACGCGAAAACCTGCCCATCGACGGCTGGATCGAGGAAACGATCAGCGGCACCAAGAAGTACGAAAAACGCAAGCTCGGACGCCTGATCAAGCGCGCGCAGCCGGGCGACATCATCGTGTGCTCCGAGCTTTCGCGGCTCGGGCGCAACCTGTTCATGATCATGGAGATCCTCAACCACTGCATGCAAAAAGACGTGCGCGTGTACACCGTGAAGGACGGCTATCGGTTAGGCGACGACATCCAGAGCAAAGTGCTCGCGTTTGCATTCGGGCTGTCGGCAGAAATCGAGCGCAACCTGATCAGCCAGCGGACGACTGAAGCGCTCGCCCGCAAGCGCGCCGAAGGCGTGAAGCTGGGACGACCCCGCGGGGCCCGGTCGCGGCGGGTGAAGCTGTCGGGGAAGGAGGCGCGCATTCGCAGGATGCAGGCGGAAGGGTTGTCGAAAGCGGAAATGGCGCGGCGCCTGCACGTGAGCCGCGACACGCTCGCCCGCTTCATGCGCGAGCGCATGTAGAAACCGCCTCATTTAAACGGCGGTTTTACTCTGGCCGAGCTCCTCATCGTCGTAGCCATCATCGCCGTGCTGGTAGCGATCGCCATCCCGGTGTTCACGAGCGCACTGCATAATGCAAAGTATTCTGCAGACGAAGCCAACGCTCGTTCTCTGTATGCTGACGCAACCGCAGACTTCCTTGCTAATGGCGCGAAGGAGCAGTCTGATAATTACGCAGTAAGCATCGCCGATAACAAAATTACGATTACTGAATCCGATAATACGACTCAGGTATTTGAGCTGTCTGGTGATACTACTGTAACGTTTACCGCTGGCGCTGATGGAACACGTCCCTCCGTTACTATCAAGTGCAACAATGGTGACCATGAGGATAAGACTTGGCCCGAAACAGCATAGCGCTTGTCAAGCATTAGCTCTAAACACAGAGAAAGGCAGGTCGTTGACCTGCCTTTCTTGATATTTCGCACTATTGTTGCTTAGCGATTAAGCGGTATAGCCCCAAGATTCCTTGTGGCCGTCAGAGGAGTTATTGCACTCATAGGTGACGTTCCAACCATGATCCGGAGTGAAGTTGGAAGCAGCAGAGCCGCAAGCGTCAGACAAGTCTTGAACCTGGCCATCAGAGAAGGTTACCGTAGTACCAGAAATACCGGTCTTGCCATCCATACCGGTGGTCTGTGCAGACTTATACCACTCAGCGTTGGTGTTAGCCAGATAGTCAGCCTGGAGGTCGGCGTAAACCGCGCGGCAGTTAGCTTCGTCAGCGGCAGCCTTAGAATTATGCAGTGCGCTCGTGAACACCGGGATGGCGATCGCTACCAGCACGGCGATGATGGCTACGACGATGAGGAGCTCGGCCAGAGTAAAACCGCCCTTTTCCTCGCGCACCTTTTTGATCATTTCCTTCATAGATAGTCCTTTCTATCCTTCATTTATTCGGGAAATCCCCCGAACTTTTTTGATACGCACCTGCATTTTATCGCTATTGCAACCTCGTTGCAACACCCAATCTATTGTGCTACCTGCGCGAACAGCGCACAACATGTGCCCTCGCACGCCAATTTTCGGACACCGCCAACCCGCGCGCCCCCGCGCCCGCGCCGCCGTGCTAGCCCGCTCGCCTGCACGCGCCCTACAGCGCCAGCATCACATCGCTCGACAGCGGTGCGCTGTAATAATTCCCCTGCAGCAAGTCCACATCGAGCGCGGCCAAGAAGTCGTGCTGCTCGCGCGTCTCCACGCTTTCCACCAGCGTGCGAATGCCCAGCGTTTCCGTGATGCTCTTCACGCCCAGCAGAATCTTCGCGCCGCGCGAGTCAACGTTCAGCTCGTCTATCAGCCCGATATCCACCTTCACCAGGTCGAAGTCGATCTCGTTCAGCACGCGCATGCTGGCATAGCCTTCGCCGAAATGGTCCAGCCACGCGCGAATGCCCACCTCGTGCATCTGCCGAATCTGCGTGCGCACGGCATCCGGGTTGTTCATGAAACAGCTCTCCGTGATCTCCACCACCAGCAGGCTGTGCTCCAAGCCATATTGGTCGAGCAGCGCCACCACCTCGGTCACCATGTCCTTCAAGCCGTAATCGGAAATCGACGTGTTCACCGACACCGGCACCAGCACGCGCCCCGCCGCCCGGCGCGCGGCCATGTCCTTGCAAATCTGCTCCACCATGTAAAGGTTGAACTGGGCGATCAGGTTGTATTCCTCCAAAATGGGGATGAATTCCGCGGGCTCGATGTTGCCGCGCACCGGATCGACCCACCGGCCCAAGGCCTCGAAGCCGTAGATGCGCTTGCCATCGCCGCTCACAATCGGCTGATACACGGGGCGCGTCCAGCCGTTCTCCATCGCCTGCGCAAAGTTGCGGATAACGTACAGGCGCTTCTTTTGGCCCTCCTCCAAGTGCTGGTCAAAGCGCTTGTAAAACGTGGAACGGTCGCGGCGCAAACTCGCGCACGCCAGCTTGGCGCGGTCGCACCCGAGCGCGAGCCCCACGCCCGGCTCGCACGTGTACACGCCGGCCTTCAGGTAAATCTTGCCCACGATCGGGAAGTCCTGCGCATCCTCGTGCGCGCCTTCCAGGCGGGCTTCCAAATCATCGTCGTCGTAGGTGAGCGCGAAGAATTCGCCCGCGCCCGCACTGCACACGAGCTGCCCGCGGAAGCGTTCAGCCAGCTTACCCGCCAAATACGTGAGCAGCTTGTCGCCCGTGTCGAAGCCGTATTCCTGGTTCAAGCCCTTCAGGTCTTCCACGTTGAAATACACCACAGCGGGCGTCTTGTCCGCATCGCTGATGTTGTCGAGGAACTTCTGCCCCTGGTCAACGAAGCGCGGCTGCAGCGGCAAGCCCGTTATCGGGTCGGCATCGCGGCCGCCCGCCATGCGCGCGGGGTCATCCGCAAGCGCCTGGGCGAGCTCGTCGCTCGACACGTACGCGCTGCCCACGCTGCGGTTGCGACCGGCGTTTTTAGCGCGGTACAAGTTGGCGTCGGCATAGGTGGTCATCTCGAGCGTGGTCGCGCGATTCGGCGTAATGCCGTACACATATCCGCAGCTGAAATGCGGGTGAAATTCGCGCCCGTCGATTTCCAAATGCTCCAGAGCCGCACGGCAAGCGCTCACTTTTTCCTCGAACGCGGCATCCGATGCGCCCGGCGTCACGATCAAAAATTCATCGCCGCCGTAATTGAAGCAGGCATCCTCGCCGAACGCATCGCGCAGCGCCGCCCCGAACGCGGCGATCACGCTGTCGCCCATCTTGTGGCCGTACGTGTCGTTGAAAAACTTGAAGTCATCCAAGTCCACCATGGCCACGGTGATCGCCTGACCATCGTAGCTGCCGATGTTGGCCATAAACCAGCGGCGATTCTTCAGGCCGGTGAGGTCGTGGTGCTCCGACAGGTTCTTCGAATTCAGATAGCTCTCGATGTTGTGGTAGCGCACGCTCGTGATCAGCAGCATCAGGCAAATAGACGCCACGCCGAATTGCACCGCGTGAATGGCATCGAAAAAGAAAATCGAATAGGGCTTAACAAAAAAGCTGACCACGGCGAACAGCGCCGCGAAGGTGCAGATGAACCCAATCTGGCGCCCGGGCCGATCCATGATGAACAGCGGGCCGATCACCAGGTACAGCAGAAACGTGATGCCCTGGTTGGACGGGTAAAACACCGTCGACGCGAGCATGGTGAGCACGAGCGCGGGCACCACGAGAATGTACATTTCCGCGGTGGCGAAACGATCGGGCACCTTGCGCAGCGGCTCGAGCAGCAAAAACAGCAGCAGGTAGTACACCACCAGGATGTCGGTGATAAACATCAGGTCGGTCAAGCCCATGAGCATGCGGCTCGCAAGCACGATGAGCGCGATGACCAGGCCGCAGAGCAAATACGCGCTCAGTGTGGCGTGGTTCTGCTTGTGCACCTCGTCCTTATACTGCCCATGATGCAGCATGGGCATATGCAGAATGCGATCGAGCATGCGTTCTCCCCCAAAGCGCAAGCGGGCGACCCGCCGCGCTTACAAGCCTTCGGTCGCGAAGCGGCGCTCGAGCGCTTCGGCGTGGTTGGCGTATTGCAGGGCGACATCCTTGTCCACGCGACCGCTCTTCACGAGCCCGAACAGGCTTTGATCCATCGTCTGCATGCCGGCGGCGCCGTTCGCGGCGATGATCGAGTCGATCTGGTAGGCCTTCTCCTCGCGGATCAGGTTGCGGATAGCCGTGTTCATCACCATGATTTCGAACGCGGGAACCGTCTTGCCGTCCACCGTGGGCACGAGCTGCTGGCTCACCGTGGCCTGCAGCACCATCGACAGCTGAATGCGCATCTGGCGCTGCTGCGAAGCGGGGAACGCGTCGACGATGCGGTCGACGGTGTCCGCCGCGCTCGTGGTGTGCAGCGTCGAAAGCACGAGCTGGGCCATTTCCGCCGCGGTCACGGCCGTGCCGATGGTTTCCGGATCGCGCATCTCGCCGAGCAGGATCACATTGGGCGTTTCGCGCATGGCGCTGCGGAGCGCCTCGGCGTAGGTAGCAACATCGGTGGGCACCTCGCGCTGCGTAACGATGCAGGTGCCGTGCTTGTGCACGTATTCGATCGGGTCTTCGATGGTGATGATGTGACCCGGGCGCGTGTTGTTCATGCGATCGAGAATGCACGCGAGCGTGGTGGATTTGCCACTGCCCGCCGGACCGGTTACCAGCACCAGACCCTTCTTGAAGCGCGCAAGCGAAAGCACCGATTCGGGGATGCCTATCTCAACCGGGTCGGGCAGGCCGAACGGGATGGTGCGGATAACCGCCGAGAACGACCCGCGCTGGCGGAACACGTTCGCGCGGAAGCGGCCGACCCCGGGAAGAGCGAAGCTGAAGTCGTCGTCGTGGTTCACGCCGTTTTCGAACACGCTGATGTCGCGCTTGGCAACGGCGTAGATGGCGCGCACGAACTGCTCGCAGTCTTCAGGGGTCAACGCGGACGTTTCCGTGCGATGCTGGATGCCGCTCACCTGATACGACAGCGGCAGGCCCGCGATAATGAAAATATCGGACGCCTTGGCATCGATCATCTGCTTCAACAAGTCTTGCAGTTCCATGGTGGTCTCCTTGCTTTCGTTACTTCGCGCCGTCGCCCGACCAGAGCGATTCTTGCGTTTGTTCCTGTGTTACCGACATCTTCCAATCCGTGATGGAATACGTGAGGTTTTCGTTGATGGTGAGCACGGCGGAAAGCATGCGGCCTTCGCTCGCCGACACCGTTAACAGCACCTGGTTGTTTTGCACGCTCGCAGTCGCGGTGAGCCCATCGGTGCCGCTGTTGCGCAGCGCCGTGGAGCTGAGCAGGCCCGCGTTGGCGTTCAGGTAGGCCAGGGCGTCTTCCAGGCTCGCTTCCGCTGCGCGCTGGGTTGCCAAGCCCGCATCCACCTGCGCCACCATGCGCTGGCCAACCGTGTCGAGCGCGTAGGTGTTGGTCACCGTGGTCGTTTGGCGATCGGCCATCACGTAGGACGCGCGCGCCGTGGTGAGGCAGAGCACCGCCATCACCGCGAGCATGATCACGCTGATCAGCACCAAAAAGCTGATCGGGCCGATACGCACGTTGCCGGTTGTTTTGCGAGCCATCTACATCGCCCCGCTCACATACCGCGTGGCGGTTAGCGTGTAAATTTCCGCACCGGCGTCGTCGGTGACGGTGATGTGGGCTGTGTATAGCGTGCCCGCGGAGGTGTTTTCAGACGTCACGTTGCACGCGACCGAAAGCCCTTCGGCGCCTTCCAGCAAGCTGGAGCTCGCCGTGCCCGTGGCCGCGCCGATTCCCGTGGTCGCCCCTGCCGCGGCCGCAGCGGGGTTGGCGGAAAATTCCTCAGCCGCGTTTTGGGCCAGCACCACAGCGTTGGCCAAATCGGCGGTTTGGTCGGACGTCTTGTGCGCATAGGCGAACATCTGCACCAGAATGGCCGATGCCGCCAAAAGCGCCACCAGCAACACGAGCGCCTCCACAACGAAGGCCGTGTTCGACCAGTCCGGGCGCGTGTGCTTTATAGGACGCGCGGAATCTTGCGCCATGATCACGCACCCCCTTGCAAGTTGCGCAGCGACACTTCCACCGTGCCCTGATCGCAGGACACCCACAGCAAATCGTTCGCGTATCCGAAGTCGAACGTGCCGGACTTCACGATCAGGTTGGCTTTTGCGGGGTTGTACGGCGTGGTCTGCAGCGCGTATTCCTGCAGCACCATGCCCTGATAGGCATAGAAGCGCGTTTCGTAGGTGCCGGAATCGAGGCGCTCCACGATCACGAGCGACTTGCCCTCGGGGCCTTCGCCTTGCGCGATGCAGCCGGAAGAGTCGCTCGCGCGCACCGAGTTGACGATGACGCCTAAGCCCATGCGCTCGTTGTTGATGGTCGTTTGCGTGGCGCTGATCTTGCTGTAGGTGACAAGGCCCGCGCCTATCGCGAGCAGGAGCGCCACGAAGAACACGGCCATCAGCAGCACCGGGAACAGGCCCTTGATGCGCGCGTGGCGCTTGTCGGCGCTGCGCCCAGCCGTGGCCAGGGCGGACACGGCGTCGATGCGGCGATCGGTCTGTTGGGCGAACGGGTTCACTTGCACTTCACCACCACGGAAGGCATGACGTTGTCGCCCAGGTATTCGTACGTGATAACGTAATCGCTATGGTTGATGGCCAGGCCGTAGCCGCTTTCCAGATGCTCGAGCGTTGTGGGATAACAGCCCTCGATGGCGCAGCACTGCTTGGCCGAATTGAGAATCGACGTACGCACCGCCTGCGCGCCCTGCTCGCGCGTGAGAGCCCGAGCGCCCACCCACACGAGCGCGGACACCAACAGAAACGCCACGAGAACGCCCACGATGAACGCGACGAAGCGGCGTCCTTCGCTGATCTGGCTTGCTGTTTTCTCGTGGTACATGCTCTGGCTTTCTTTCGCGGTCGAGGGTTTACGGGGTTGCGACTTGCGTTTGCGGGCTTGCGGCTTGCGTTTGCGGGCGATGCCGGGCGGCAGCGCTCGACGCCGGGCGGGGCGTTATCCGATCGAGCTCATGATGCCCACCAGCGGCAACATCACGGCGATGAGCGTAGCGCCCACGGCGATGGTCAAAAACACGGCCAGCGCCGGCTCAACGGCATCGATGGTGCCGTCGATCTGCTCAACGGCGTCTTCGAAGTACAAGTCGGACAGCTTGGTGAGCACGGTATCCGCCGAACCCACGCGCGTGCCCACCAGCAACATGCGCGCATACAGAGGCTCGAACACCTTCTGCTCGGAAATCGCCTGCGCCAAGCTGCGCGGGGCATTCAAGCTGATCATCGATTCGTGCGCGGCCTGCAAGCGTTCGCGCAGTTCAGCATGGTCGACGGTCGCCATCGATTCCTCCATGGCGATTTCTTCCGCCACACCCGAGGCCACATAGGCGCTCAGGGCGTTGGTGAAGCGCGAAAGCGCCAGCTGATACATGGCGTCGTGCGTGAGAGGGAAGCCCTCGAGCACGCGAATCACCCACGCGCGGCCCCGCTCGGTGCGCGACCGGATGGCCAGCACCAGCGAAAGCACGGTGGCGATAAGCACGATGACGAGCGCTATCCAACCGATGGCGACCGCGATGGTCACCGAACTGAACGAGCTCGCGGTGAGCGACCCGGTCATGTCGTTGTACACGTTCACGAACACCGGAAGAATCACGATGGTGGTGAACGCCAGGATGACGCTCATGATGCACAGCAGCGCCGCCGGATACCCCACCGCGCTCTGGAGCTTGGCGAACATGCGGCTTTCACTGTCGTAATAATGGTCGAGGCTCGCGAGCACGCGTTCCGTGCGGCCGGATTCTTCGCCGATGCGCACCATGTTGACCGCGTATTCGGGGAAGGCGCCAGTGCTCTGCATGGCGGCGGCGAGGCCACTGCCTTCGACGAGTTTGCCATACACCTGGTCGCACACCGTTTTGAAGAACGAGTCGGCACGGTTTTCCACAAGCATGTACACGGCTTCATCGAGCTGCACGCCCGCACCGAGCATGCTTGCGATGCTTCCGCAGAACGCGCTGACCGCGCTGCTTTCCAATAACTTGTTTGCCATAAAGCGAACTCCCTTTGCGTAGCGCTTCAGAAACGTACGTTAGCTGAAACCGATTCTATCATCTGACATTGGCCGCGTAATTTCCGCACTGTGAAAATCGGGGCATTTGTCGAGTTTTGGACATTTTTCGGACACAAGGCGCATGCGTATGCGACGCCTACGGCCTCGGCGGTTGCGCCCGTGAGCACGCCGGGGATGCAAGCGATGCACGCGATGCACGCGATGCACGCGGCCGCGATATGCCTTGCGTTAGTACACATAGCGATCGGCGTATTCCTTTCCGTCTCCCGCGAGTTGGCCGGACGCGCCCGCCGCGAACGTGAGGTCGACGCGCGACCAGTCGTTGGCGTTCACCTTGAACTCGGCGCTGGTCCAGGAGCCGTCGACGTACACCATGATCCACGCGTGATACAGGTTGTTGGGCGACACGTAGCCGGTGACGATCTTAGTGGGGATGCCCTGGCTGCGCAGCATCGCCGCGCCCAAGCTCGCGTAATCGAAGCAGATTCCCTTGCCGCTCGAGAGCGTGCTGTCGGGGTCGGGCACATACCCCGTGACTGTTGTGAGCTGGGCGGCCTTGTCAGAATCGTAGCTGATGTTCTCGATGATGTAGGTGCACACGGCCTCGAGCGCTTCGACCTGCGTGCCCGCGCTTTCGACGAGCTCGCGAGCCTTTTGCACGCACGCGCTGGAATCGTCGTAATCGCAGAACACGTTCGGGCGCAGGTAGGGCTCGAATTCGGTGGCAAGCGTCACCTGCGCGGTTGCGCTCGCGATTTCCACGTAGTTGTTGCCCGAGGTGTTTTGCATGACGCTGAACGTGTAGGCGCCGTCGCCGAACGTGAGCGAGCACGCGATCGGCTCGCCTGTGTTGGGCAGGTCGTAGTTGTAGGTGGCATCACCGCAGGTCACTTGGAATTTCAAGCGCGAGCTGTTGGTGGCGCGGACGGCCACGTAGCCCTGCGAAGCGTGAGACGTGTCGATGAGCGCGCCGTTTGCGCCCGTCGCCGCGCTTTCGTTGAAGTCGCTGGTTTGGACGGAGGTCGCCGGCGTGAAAGCCGCTCCGCCCGAGGTGGAAGAGCCGCCGCCCGATGTGGAACCGCAGCCCGCGAGCACGAGCGCAGCCGCAAGCGCACACGACGCGCACAGTGCCGCCGCCGCGCGGGCGACCTGTGTGAACGAACCGGGTGCGTATTTTGAGCGAGCGTTCATGTGCCGCATTATAGCCCAGCGAGCGGGGGCGCGCAGGTTGGGGGGCCGGGGCGGCAAGCCGCGGGCCCGTTGGGGGCCGCGGGCGTGCTGCGGGCAGAGCGGCGCGCGATGTGCGAACCCGCTTGAGCTGGCGGTTTGGGCGCGGACACGGCCGGTATGGACTTTCCGGGCTGGCGGGGTCGCCGGGTCCGCGCGAGCGCCGCCGCGGCGCGTGCGGCCGCCCGGCCGCACAACGGCCGGCCGGGTTGGGTGGGCCGCCGGGCTGGCGAGGGGCGGCGGCAATGGGCGCGTTATTGTGGTAAATTTTCGAAAATTTTTGCGTTATTGTGGTAGTTGAAATTTGGAATACCACACTATCGCAATATTTGCAGCAAATTTACCACAATAACGTCATCCGGGTTGAGGGTGTTGGCTTGGCGGCTCCGGGTCTGCGCGCGTCGCGGCAAGTGGCACAAACTCCAACTTTTCATAACCGTGCACGCAAATTCGCCCCGATTTGGCAGAAACTCGAACTATTCATAACGCCGCAGCGAAAATTCTCGCCTTTCCTTATGAATTGTTCGAGTTTGCGCCATTTGCGCATGAATAGTTCGAGTTTGTGCCACACACGGTTATGAGAAGTCGGAGTTTCTGCCAAATTGATCGCGAGCCATGCACCCCCATCGTGCGAGAAGCGTGGAAAAGTTGGGGTGCAGCGTTTTCCCTCTTTCGCTTTGCCGCCGATAGGTTATAATGCCGTTCGCGCCCGAGTGGCGGAATGGCAGACGCGGCGGTCTCAAAAACCGTTGTCTTTGACGTGCGAGTTCGACTCTCGCCTCGGGCACCACTTGCAAGCAACGGCTCCCCTCGGGGAGCCGTTTTTGCGTTCATGGTCCCGGCGAAAATCACCCAAAATCACCCATTTAGGAGAAACGGCCAAAAATTCGGCCGAATCTCCTACTTTTGCTAGCCACCCAAAGCGCCAAATGGGAGATTCGCGCGAAAAAATGGACGAATCTCCCATTTTTTAGAGCCTAGCAAGCCAAAAGCGACTCCAAAAACCGCATTTGGCGTTAAAGCGAGCTCGAAAAGTAGGAGATTTCGCTTAAAAATTGGCTGAATCTCCTATTTCGCAATTTTGGACAATCAAAAAATGGGAGAAATCGCAAATTTTTAGGCTGTTTCTCCCATTTGGGGCGTTTTGGCGAGTTCGCGCCCGGCGGCCGGCCCCGCGCCCGCACGGCCCGCCCCGCACGCGCACGCGCACGCCCCGCCGCTCAAGCACTCTGCTATGCTAGATGCAAACCCCAACACCGCGCACCGCGCGCAACCCGCTCAACCCGCGCATCACACGTCAAGGAGGCATCCCCTATGCAACTCTCAACCGACGACATCAACCGCCGCATCACCGATTACCTAGCCGCCAACTGGGACACCATGCTCGCCGACTTCGCCACGCTGGTCGAAATCCCCAGCGTGGAAGACCTTGCGGCCGCCGACCCAGCCGCAAACGCCCCGTTCGGCCCCGAGCCGGCCCGCGCGCTCGACGCGGCCCTCGCCATCGCCGGCCGCATGGGTTTGCAAACCGTCAACCACGAAGGCTACATCGGCACGGCGGACATGCCGGGCGCGTCAGCCACGCAAATCGGTATCATCGGGCATGTGGACGTTGTGCCCGCTGGCCCTGGCTGGCACTTCGAGCCGTATCAGATGACGCGCCAAGATGGCTACCTGATCGGCCGCGGCACGACCGATGACAAAGTGCCGCTGCTCACGGCGCTCCACGCGGTCAACCTGTGGCGCGAAATCGCCGCTGACCAGGGCGAAGCGCTGCCCTACACCATCCGTGTGATGTTTGGCGCCAACGAAGAAACCGACATGAAGGACGTCGCCTATTACCGCGCGCGCAACGCCGACCCTGCCTTTTTGTTCACGCCCGACGCCGAATTCCCCGTCAGCTACGGCGAAGCGGGCATCCTCCACGGCGAATTCGCGAGCGCGCCCATCGAAGACGGCCTCATCGTGCAAATCGAAGGCGGCACGGCCGTGAACGCCGTCCCCGGTCAGGCGTTTGCCATCGTGCGCGCGGACGCGAATGCCCTGCGCTCCAACGATGCCCACATCACCATCGTCGACGCCGGCATCAACGATCAAGGCGCGCCGCTTACGCGCATCGATGTGCAGGGCAAAAGCGCGCACGCCTCCACGCCGGAGCTCGGCGTGAGCGCCATTCGCGTGCTGATCGACTTCCTGCTGATGAACGACCTGTGCACCTACGCTGAAAAGCAGTTCCTCATGTTGATGCGCGCATTCATGCGCACCACCAACGGCGCGGGCTTGAACATCCAATGCGCCGACGACCACTTTGGCGCGCTCACCGCCGTCGGCGGCGTGATTAAACTGGAGGCCGCCAATGACGCAACCCGCATAGTCCAAAGCATCGACGTGCGGTATCCCACCTGCACAAACGCCGAAAAAATCGCGGAAGAAATCGAACGTTACACCGACATCATCGACGCGCGGTTCACGGTGCTCCACAACAAGGAGCCGTTCCTGCTCGACCCGCAATCGCCGGCGGTGCAGGCGCTGCTCGAAGCGTATCGCGAGGCCACAGGCGAAACCGACGCGCAGGTCTTCACCATGAAGGGCGGCACGTATGCGCGCTGCTTCACCACGGCGGCCAGCTTCGGCCCGGAAAAGCCCTGGGAAGAAACGCCCGATTGGATGGGCGGCATGCACGGCCCCGACGAGGGCGCGAGCGAAGCCTCGGTGAAGGAAGCGTTCCGCATTTACGCGCTCACCATCGGGAAGCTGATGCAGCTCGACCTGTAGCGCGCGGGCGCTGCGGGCCGCGAGCGCTGCGGCAGCAAGCCCGCGACCGCGGCGAGCGCTGCTCGACGTCCGCCGCCTGCGACGCGCGCGAGCTCGCCAGCCCGCCAGCCCGCCAGCCGCGGCGCGGCCCACACCCCACGCCCCGCGCTTCAAGCCCTCGGTTTGCCCTTTACCTTGGGTTTTTCATGCTATACTTACAAAGATTATAGGCAAATGCAGGCATGAGCGAATTTTCACGCTCGACAGGCGGGCCCCACAACGGGCGCGCGGGCACAAAACCCGAGGAGTTGAGAGCCGTGGCAACATACAAGCGTTTGGGCGACTTGCTGGTAGATGCCGGCATGATTTCGGAAGACCAGCTGTCCCAAGCTTTGGCGATGCAAAAATCGGACACCCAGCGCAGGCGCTTGGGCGACCTGCTCATCAGCGAGGGCTTCATCACGGAAAACGACCTGATCGAAGCTCTGCGCATGCAGCTCGGCATCGACTTCATCGACCTCACCAACTACCACATCCCGCCTGAGCTGTCGCGCACCCTCTCCAAGAACATCGCGCGCACCTACAGCGTGGTGCCCATCAAGGAAACGCCTGATGAAGTGTACCTTGCCATGGCCGACCCGCTGAACTTCATGGCCGTGGAAGCCGTGAAGACCGCCGTGCGCAAGCAGGTGGTGCCGGTGCTCGCCACGTCGAACGCCATCCAGCGCGCCATCATGACGCTGTACGGCAACGAAGGTGCCGCCCGCGCCATCGAAGACATGAAGCGCACGCAGCGCGGAACCGTCACCGAGGTCGAAGACGACGTCAACGAAATCGACGAGGATTCCGAAGCGAACGCCGCCCCCACCATCCGCCTGGTGAACAACATCCTGGAACGCGGCATGGTCGAGCGCGCGAGCGACATCCACCTAGAGCCGCGCGAGGAAGAACTGTTCGTGCGCATGCGCATCGACGGTGTTTTGCGCACCATCCTCACCGTGCCCGGCGACTTGCAGAACAGCGTTATCTCCCGCTTAAAGATCATGGGAAACATGAACGTGTCGGAACGCCGCGTGCCGCAGGACGGCCGCGCGGTGGTGCGCATCCGTCAGAAGGACATCGACCTGCGTATTTCCACCCTGCCCACGGTGTACGGCGAAACGGTTGTTATCAGGCTGCTCGATCGCGACGCAAACCTGTTCGACGCAGAAACGATCGGCCTGCGCGGCGGGGCGCTCGACGCCTACAAGCGCGCCATCCGCGCGTCGTCCGGCATGATCTTGATCGTCGGCCCCACGGGTTCGGGCAAGAGCTCCACCATGAGCACCATCATCCGCGAGCTCAACAAGGAAACGGTTAATCTGGTCACGTTGGAAGACCCGGTCGAATACAGCGTCGACGGCGTCAACCAGGTTCAGATCAACGAGAAGACCGGCATGACGTTCGCGAGCGGCCTGCGCGCCATCCTGCGTCAAGACCCGGACATCATCTCCGTAGGCGAGATCCGCGACGGCGAAACGGCGGAAATCGCCATCCGCGCCGCCATCACCGGCCACTTGGTGCTTTCCACCATCCACACGAACGATGCCGTTTCCACCGTCGACCGCTTGTCCGACATCGGCGTCGAGCCCTACCTGATCGCTTCCGGCCTGAACGCCGTTATCAGCCAGCGCCTCGTGCGCCGCGTGTGCCCGCATTGCCGTCGCGAATACGAAGCCACGCCCGAAGAGCTCGAGCTTTTGGGCCTGCCGGCCGTGAACCCTGCAACAGGCAAGCCGTTCATGCTGTACAAGGGCGAAGGTTGCCCCGAATGCTTCAACGCGGGCTATCGCGGGCGCATCGGCGTGTTCGAAGTGTTCACGATGGATCGCACCCTGCGCCAAGCCGTGACGGAAGGCGCTCGCCGCGAACAGCTGCTCACCTTGGTTGAAAAGCAGCCGGAATACAAGTCGCTCGCGCAAAACGCGATCGAGCTCGTGCTCGACGGCACCACCACGGTGGAGGAAGCGCTGAAGGTTATCCATTCTATGGGTTGGTAGCCCGGGAATCGAAGCTGGGCGGCGCAAACGCATCGCGAACGCGCGACCGCGCACCCAGCGAGCAAAACCGGCCAACCACGAGCAAGCGCAACCGCGAACAGAAAGGCAGCATATGACCGTAGACATCAATCAGATTGTAGCCGACGCCCACGAAGCGGGCGCCTCCGACCTGCACTTGGTGTACGGCTTGCCGCCGAAGTTCCGCATCGACGGCAAGCTCACCAACGGATACGACTGGGCGCTGTCCCACGCCGATTGCGAGGATATCGCCCGCCAGCTCGCCGGCGATGCCTACGAGAAGATCGAAACGATCGGCGAGCTCGACTTGGCCCGCAGCTTCGGCGACGTGCGCGTGCGTATCAACATCTTCCGCTCGCAGGGCCACGCCCATGCGGCTCTGCGCTTGTTGGCAGACAGCATTCCGCCGCTCGAGAGCCTGGGCGTTCCCGCTGCGGTGCTGGACTTCCCCAAGCTGCAGCGCGGCATCGTGCTTGTCACCGGCGAAACGGGATCGGGCAAATCCACCACGCTGGCGTCGCTGATCGACTGCATCAACAGAACGCGCGCGGAAAACATCATCACGATGGAAGACCCGATCGAATACGTTCACAAGCCCGTGAACAGCATCATCAGCCAGCGCGAAATCGGCCAGGACAGCGAAAGCTATCTGAACGCCCTGCGCGCGGTTTTGCGTGAAGACCCTGACATCATCCTGCTCGGCGAGATGCGCGACCTGGACACTATTTCCACGGCGCTCACTGCAGCGGAAACCGGCCACTTGGTGTTCGCCACGTTGCACACCAAGAGCGCCGCGGAATCGATCGACCGCATGGTCGACGTATTCCCCGAAGGCCTGCAGCGCCAGACGCGCATGCAGCTTTCCACCACGCTCGTGGCCGTTCTGTCGCAGCAGCTGCTCCCCCGCCAAGGCGGCGGGCGCGCGCTTGCGGCCGAGCTGATGATGGTGACGCCCGCCATTCGCAACCTTATCCGCGAAGGCAAAACGCCGCAGATCCAAAGCGCGCTTGCAACCAGCGCGGCGGAAGGATCGATCACCATGGACAACGCCCTGATCAGCCTGTGGCGCGCACGCATCATCAGCGCGCAGGTGGCGCAGGGCGCAGCAGTTGACGTCGATTACGTGAGAAAGAACACCTACTAATGCCAACTTTCAGCTACAAAGGGTACACCGAAAACGGCCAATACGTTGATGGCGTCATCGAAGCGTACGACGACATCGAAGCGATGGAAGCCGCCCGCGCGCACTGCCAGGTGGTATCGGAAGTCAAACTCGTAAAGGACACCGGATCGTTCTTGCATGGCGATATCGGCAAGCCGCGCGTGAAGGCCAAGGACTTCTCGATCATGTGCAGCCAGTTCGCCATCATCTTAAAGGCGGGCATGCCTATTGGGCGCGCCGTGAAGGTGGTTGCCGACCAGACCTCCAACAAGTACCTCAACAAGGTGCTCACCCAGGTGGCAAGCGATGTTCAGGCAGGTCACAGCGTTGCGTACAGCTTCGAGAGCAAGGGCGAATACCTGCCGCGCGTGCTGATCGAAACCATACGCGCCGGCGAGGAATCCGGCCACATGTACGAGGGCTTCGAGCGCATGAAGAAGTACTTCGACCGCCAGTCGAAGGTCGCGGGCAAGGTGGCAAGCGCGCTCACCTACCCCATCTTCGTGGGCATCATCGCCGTGGTGGTCGTGGCCGTGCTGATGGTTATGGTTGTGCCCGCCATCACCGACATGATCGTGAGCCTGGGCTCCGAGATTCCGCTAATGACCCAGATCCTGATGAACATCTCCGACTTCGTGAGCAACAACATTTTGTTCATCGTGCTGTTCATCGTGCTTTTGGTCGTGATTTACAAGCTGTATGCCCGCACGGAAAGCGGCAAGGTGAACCTCGCCAAGCTCGCGCTGCGCGTGCCCATCATCGGCGTTGTGAACCGCTTCAACGCTGCGAGCCAGTTCGCCAACACGATGGCGATGCTGGTTGCCGCGGGTCTTCCGATCACGCGCTGCATTCACGTGACGTCGAACGTTATCGACAACTATGTGATCGGCAAGCAGGTCGGCCGCATGGAAACGCGCCTGGAAGAAGGCGTCTCGCTTACGGAGAGCATCCGCGACTGCGACTATCTGCCGACCGCGCTCATCGAGATGACGGCTGTGGGCGAGCAATCCGGCGAACTCGAGGAAACGCTTTCCACCATGGGCGAATTCTACGACGACGAAACTCAGCGCGTGACCGACCGCGCGCTCGAGCTGCTCGAGCCCATCATGCTGGTGATCATGGCCATCATCGCGGGCTTCATCGTTATCGCGCTGTACCTGCCGATGTTCCAGATGTACGCCGCGATGTCGTAAGCGCGCGCCGCGCTCGTGCGGCCAGCCGACCGCGCACGCGACCAACAACTCCGCACCTTCGCCCCGTATCGCACCGATGCGGGGCTTTTTTCGGGCCTGCACCGCGCAAAACCCGCCCTTAGTCGAATCGTGTGTTTACCTGCGCGAAAGACTGAGTACAATATGGGCGTTTGAGCAACCTGAACCGTTCCCTATATAAGGAGGAAACATGCCCACCATCACCGCAGATCAGGTAAAGGTGCCCGTAGACGTGTCGCCCGACATGCGCGCCACCTACGTTGAAAACTACATGAAAGCAACCCGCGGCTCCGGCCGTTTGATGCTGTTCGCCTGCGACCAGAAGTTCGAGCACCTGAACGCCGACTTCTACGGCCCGGGCATCGATGAATCCGACGCCGACCCCGAGCATCTGTTTGAGATCGCCAGCCAGGGCACCATCGGCGTTATGGCCGGCCAGCGTGGCCTTATCGCCATGTATGCGGCTGATTATCCCGAGGTTAACTACCTGGTGAAGATGAACTCCAAGACCAACTTGATCGGCCATTGCAAGGATGGCGACGCGAAACCGTGGCAGGACGATCCCTATTCGCCGCAGCTCACCGACTTGGACGCCGTGCTTGCCATGCGCGACAACGGCGTGAACATCGTGGGCCTGGGCTACACCATCTACCTGGGCAGCGCCTACGAGGCCACCATGCTCGCAGAAGCCGGCGACCTGATCGCGCGCGCTCATGCGGAAGGCCTGCTGGTTGTGCTCTGGATTTACCCGCGCGGCATCGCTGTGGGCAGCAAGGAAAAGGCCATGGAAACCATCGCGGGCGCAGCCGGCGTGGCCGTGTGCCTGGGCGCCGACTTCGTGAAGGTGAACCCGCCCGCGGCAACCGACGACATGACGTCTGCCGAAGCTCTGAAGATCGCCTCCACCGCAGCAGGCCGCACCGGCCTTGTGTGCGCCGGCGGTTCGAAGGCCGATGTGTCCGTGTTCCTGGCGAGCCTTTATGACCAGATTCACATCGGCGGCGCTTGCGGCAACGCGACCGGCCGCAACATCCATATGCGCTCGCTCGACGAGGCTGTGCGCCTGACGCGCGCCATCAGCGCCGTCACCATGGGCGACTATTCCGCCGAGGATGCGCTGGCCGTGTTCAACGGCGAAAAAGAGTTCGCGCTGTAGCACGCGCGAACGGCGGGCGGGTAGCCGCACAACGGCAACGCGCCACCGCAGCAGCAACCAAAAGCCCCACGCGGATATCCGCGCGGGGCTTTTTCATGCGTGGCGAAGGCCGACGATCGCCATTGCGGAACGCCTCATGGCAAAAACGAGCGATTTTCGAACAAGAAAACCGAGTTGCGAACGATTTTTTTGAGCGCCAGGAAGTCAAAAAGCAGGAAATCTCATTGGCTGCCAGAGTTTCCGCAGGTCACAAATTTTCGCTGCGGCTAACCAATCGCATAGCTACTTTGAAAATCGTTCGCAACTCGGTTTTCTTGCTCGGAATTTCGCAAAATTTGCCGTGAGACCCAAAATCGCAGGCTCAAACGCTCCCGCAAGGCCGATGCTGCCCGCGTTTTACGCCGCAACGGCAGCCAGCGCGAACGAACGCAGCTGCTTCACGTAATCTTCCTGCGGCAATGGATGGCCCGTCTCCTGGCCCTCGACGTCTAAGCCCATGTAATACATCGACGTGGTCATAACCGTGCCGAACAGCGCCACCGCGGTGTAACCCGCATCGAGCGACGCAGCGAACGCGCCTTCTGCCTGTCCGCGACGAATCAGGTCCTCGATCAAGCCCAAGAAGCGCTGGATATAGTCGCGCATCACGTTGGAGCAATCGCGGTCCGACCGAAACATTTCCTCGAACACGAAGCGCGTGACCATGCGGTTGCGATACAAGTTTTCCGCAAGAACATCGATCATGTGCTTCAGCGCATCGGCAGCGCTGCCGGACTGGGCAGCCGCAGCATCGAGGCTGCTCACCAGCCCGCCGAGGCCATCGTCAAGCACGGCAGCAGCAAGCTTCGCCTTGTTGGAAAAATGATAGTACGCCAGGCCCTTCGACACACCCGCCTGCTTGGCGATCTCGTCCATGGTGGCGGCCTTGTAGCCCTTCGTGCCGATCACCTGCAGCGCAGCGGCCAGCAAATTCTGGCGCGCTGCCTGCGATTTCTTTCTAATTCCCGTACGCGGCATGTTCAAACAACCCCACCGATTAGCTTTCCATCTGAATCTTCGGATACATGGTGTTAGGCGTCACGCGGCGACGCGACGATGCGATCAGCGTGGTGATGGCCAGGCAGCCAACCAGGTAAATCGCAAGCACGACCACAGAGCTGATCATGTAATCCGGGCTCAGGCCGCACATGGCCACGCGGAAGCCCTTCACCACGTAGGTCATCGGCAAGAACGGGTTCAGGTAGTTGAAGATAGGCAGCTCGGCCTCGATGGGGAACGTGCCCGCGGCGGTGCAGAGCTGAACCATCAGAAGGATTACCACGATAACCGTGCCGGACGTGCCGAATGCCACGCGGAACAGCTGGATGATAGCCATGAACGACAGGGCCACGAGCAGGCCGAACAGGTAATACTGCGGCACGAAGTTCACGTTGAAGCCCAGCACGAACTGGATGAACAGCAGCAGGATGAGCACCTGGATGATAGCGATAACGGCCATCGGCACATAACTGGAGAACACGGCGGAGAAACTCGACGCGTTCGACATCAGCACGCGGTTGTTCATCGTGCGCACCAGGAAGGTGATCATCAGACAACCGACCCACATGCCCAGGCCGATGAAGTACGGGGCGAAGCCGGTGCCGTAATTGGACACGGTGGTGATCTTCTCGCCGGTCTGGCTGTCGCCGTTGGCAGTGACGGGCTCGCTCATCATGGTCGCCTTGGCCTCGGAGTTCTTCACGTTGTCGGCCATCGTCTGCTGGCCGTCGACCAGGCCGTCGTACAGTTCCTGCGAGCCATCCGTCGCGGTGGCGAGGCCGTCGGTGAGCGTGGCGGATCCTTCTGCCAGCTGGCTGGCGCCGTCGGCGATCTGGGCCGAGCCGTCCTTCGCGGAAGCCGCGCCCTCGGCAAGCTGAGCCGCACCGCTCTGCGCCGAAGAAGCGCCGCTTGCGAGTGCGGAGGTGCCGCTCTTGAGCGTGTCGACGCCGTCGGTGAGCTGGCCGATGCCGTCAACCGCGGTGCTCAGGCCGCTTGCAAGGGTGGCCGAACCAGCCTCGGCAGTCGCGAGGTTGGTAGCAAGGGCGGACGACCCGCTCTTGGCCGAGAGCAGGCCCGCGGCCAGCTGCTGGGCGCCCTCGTCAGCGGAATTCGTTCCGGCCAGCAGCAGGTTCATCGCGCCGAGCAGCGTGGTCTGGCCCGTATCCGTTGCAGTGCCGATGCTGGTCAGCATCGTTTCCGTGCCAGCTTTCGACTCGGTCAGGCCGCTCGCGATCTGCGAGGTGCCGCTCTTGAGCGTGGGCACGCTGCCGGCCAAGCTCGAGGCGCCGCTTGCCACGCTCGAAGCGCCGGAAGCCAAGCTCGAGGCGCCGCTCGCAAGCGCGGAAGATCCGTCCTTGGCGCTGCTCGCGCCGCTTGCCACGCTTTGCGCGCCTGTGTTGATCTGGTCGATCGCCGACGCGGCAGCAGCTGCGCCGCTTGCCAGCGAAGAGGCGCCGGACGACAACGCGTCAACGCCCTTGGTGTATTCGTCGACGCCTTCAGTCAGTTCGCTTGCGCCCTCGCTGAGCGACGTAATGCCCTCGTCGATGGCATCGTAGTTGTCCTGCACGGAGGAAAGCGCCGTATAGCCGCCGTAGTTTCCGCTCACGGTAGCGAGATTGGCCACGGCCGTGTTCACCTCGGAAAGCGCGGCTTGCGCCTGGCTCGAAGTGACGCCGTAGGTTGCAGCCGCGGTCACATACGCCTTCATCGCGCTTTCGTAATTCGACTGAGCGGCGGTAACGTTCATGTTGCTGGCAAGCGCCGTCATGCTCGATGCAATGCCGCTCGTGAACTGCGACGATCCTGCAGCCAGCGCGCTTGCGCCCGTCGCCACGCTCGAGGCGCCCGTGCGCAACAGCTCGCTATTCGCCTTCAGCTCCGCCAATGCATCGCTTACCTGCTTAGCGCCATCGGTAAGGGTGCTCGTTTGCGCGTTCAGCGCCGCGGTGCCCTGCGCGAGCGACGATGCGCCCGTGGAAAGTTCGCCCAGGCCCTCGTCCAAGCTGCTTGCACCGGTTGCCACGCTCGAGGCGCCGGTCGCCACGCTCGATGCACCCGCGGAAAGCTGATCGGCACCAGCCTGAAGCGTGTCGACGCCGCTATCCACCTGCGCCGCGCCCGCGGCGAGCTTACCAAGGCCGGTGTCGAGCGTGCCCACGCCCTCGTTCAGCGCAAGCATGCCCGCACGCAGGCCGGTCATGCCGGTCGCCAGGCTCGTGGTGCCCGAAGCCAGCGCCGTAGCGCCGTCGCTTGCCGACCCGATGCCGGCATCAAGCTGGTTGGCGCCCGCAGTGAGCTGCGTTAAACCACTCGAAAGCGAGTTCGCGCCCGCCACCAACTGGGGCGCGCCCTCGGCGAGCTGCGCCGCGCCCGACTGCAGCTGACCCACGCCGTCATCCACCTGCGTGGCGCCGTTTGAAAGCTGCTCCAAACCGCTCTCAAGCGAATCGGTGCCACTCGCAAGCTGGTCAAGGCCGCTATCAAGCGATTCCGCGCCCTGAGCGAGCGTGTCCAAATTAACGGTGATGGTGTTCGACCCATCCTGCGCGTCCTTCAAGCCATCGGTCAGCTGCTTGCTGCCATCCACGGCCGTGAGCAGCGAATCCGATGCATCGGTCAGCTTCAGGAAAATGTTCTTGAAGTATTCTTCCTCGATCTTGGTGTTCAGCTCCGATTTGATCTTGGTGACCATCGACGAGCCCACCGTTTGCGCAATCAGGTTCGTGGACGGGTTGAAGTACGCCTCGAGCTCGGCCGCTTGCGGGTTATCGCCTTCCGCCGAGGCCACCGATTCCGAGAAGTTTTCCGGGATCACCAGCATCATGTAATAGGTGCCGTCCTCAAGGCCCTGCTTGGCTTCTTCCTCGCTCACGGCCTTCCAGTCGTAGCCGGACGCTTCGCCTTCCTTTTTGTTGGCGTTGTTTTCAAGCAGCGAATCGTACAACTCGGTGCCCAGATTGCGCTGCTCGCTGGAAATCACCGCGCCCTTGTCCAGGTTGACCACCGCGGCGGGCACCTGGTTCAAGCTGCCGTACGGATCCAGGAACGCGAGCAGGAACAGGCCCGCGTAGATGACGGGGATGAGCGCAATGGCGCAGATGGAAACGATTTTCCACTTGCTCAGCTTCATGTTGCGCATCTCGAGCGCGGCCGAGCGAATGCCGGTAAGGGGCGACTGCATTAGCGCACCTCCATATCTTCCAAGTTGGCGACCGGGTAGAAGGGGCCATCCTTCGCCTCGACGCCGTTCACGGTGCCCACGATGCGCGCGGTGCCGGCGTCTTTCGTTTTCGCGAGTACGCGTTCACGCTGCACCTCCGCACCTTCCGACGCGATGATCATGCAGTCGGCGTTGCGGGCAATTTCGAATTCGTTGGTGCAGAACACCGTGGTGATGTTCTTCTTCTGCCACAGGCGGCGGAACAGCTCGATCATGTTGAGCGAGTCGTGCTGCGTCATGCCGCGGGAGATTTCATCCACCAGCAGCAGCTGCGGCACGGTGGTTGCAGCGAGCATGATTTCGAACAGGTAGCGATCGTAGGCGTCGAGCCGGTTGTAGGGCACGTTCATGCAGCGCACGAAATCCCACTCCTCCAGGTAATCGGTTACGCCCTGGGTGTTGCCCGGGCGCCCCGCCATGGAAAGCTCGGCCGAAAGAATGTCCTTGACCAGCAGGAATTTGGGAACATCGTTCACGCGCTCGATCACGGAGATGCCGCTCAGGTTGCGCACTTTTTTGTACTGCTTTTTCAAGTCGAAACCCGCAACCTTAGCTTGGCCATCTTTGAACTTCATGCGGCCGCCCAGCGTGAGCAGAAGCGACGTTTTCCCGCAGCCCTCGTCGCCGAACAACGCGCACACTTGGCCTTGCTCGATGGTGAAGTTCGCATGCTGGTACACGGGACCTTCGGGCGTTTTGAGCCCAAGGTCGCGCACGTCGATGAACGCCGTTTCCTGATTATCCATATATGGTGCCTTCCGAAAAAACTGACTCGGCAGTCAAAAACTTATCCTGTGTGAGGATAGCGCTTATTGTCGTGAGGGGGAAGACTTTTTGACCGTTCGGTCAAAAAACCAACAAATTTGGAGGCTGGGCGGCGCTTTTCGCTGGGTGGGAGCGCTGGCTGGCGGATGCCGAGCACCGTGGGGGCGCGAAGCCGGCCGTCGTCACGCCCCCGCGGCGCTCGGCCGCCAACACGGACAGCTAGCAAGCAGCGAGCAAAGCAGCTAGTTCGCACGCTTGGACTTCTTCGGCTTATGACGCTCGCGTGCGGGCAGGCACAGTTCCTGCGTGGGACGCAGCCATACGGCGATCACGATCATGATCAGGGCAGACACCACGATCGGCAACACGAATCCGATCGACGGAGCGGGCGACTGCAGGTTCGACGCGAACCACGCGTAACCAACGACGCCGGCTGTCATGATGATTGCGCCCAACACGATGCCGAGCACTGAAAGCGCCGGCTTGCGCGTTTGGCACAGGGCCGATTCCGCAAGCGCGCCTAAGATCCACGAGACAACGATGCACCACGTTTGCGCGGCGGTCGCGGCATCCACGAGCCGGTCGAACGACCCATACACCGCGCCCGTTTCCCAATAGAACAGCGCCCGCCAGCCGGTCAGGTCGCCAGAGCAAAGCGTCGACAACGCCACACCGATCAGCGCCGCGAACACGGCCGTGCCCACGGCATCGCGCGGGCGCAACAACGCACCAGCACACAGCGGTACAAACGAGAATGCACCGACGCCACCCACAAACGGCAAGGCCAGGGCGCAGTTCGTTTGCGCCGACCCGCGGCGTGCCACCAGATACCACCACACGATGGCCACCACGATAACGCCCGCGCCCGTTATGGGCAGGTTGCCCAGAATGAGCGACGCCCCGAACAGGCAAAACGCGACCAGCGCACCTACATGCGGACGCACCAGCGCGCACGCGCCGGCAACCACCGCAGCCACGGCGGCCGCGATCATGCCGGTCTGCGTCGCAAGCGACACGACGCCGCAACCCTTCACGGCCAGAAGCGCAATCAGCGCGCAGGCGATCGCCGCAAACGCACGCCCAGCGACATCGAGCATGCGTGCCGATAGCCGGTCGCGCACAGGCACAGCGCCGTTTGCACGGTTGGCGCTATCATCGCGGTCGCCGCGGTCGCCGCGGTCGCGACCATACGTGTAGGTCGGCTCCTCGTCGTACGTGTATTCCGAAAGCCGCCGTGCGAAACGCGCCCCGCGGCCTTCACCTGCGACATCCCCGCCAGCAGCGGCCGCGGCCGCCGCAGCTGCTTCGGCTTCCGCTTCGGCATCGGCCATCGACTCGGGCACCACATCGAGCGCATCCGCCACGATAATCTCCAGGTCATGCGCGCCTTGGTCGGCGTTGCCCAAAAACTTGTCGACCTCTTCCGCGAAATCCGCCACCGATGCGTAGCGTTCTTCCCTATCGGGATCGAGGGCGTAAAACACCACGTCGTCGAGCTGTTCGTCAAGGTCGTCCCAGCACAGCGAGGGAAGCACCAACTCGGCGTTTTCAATGGCCGCTTCCGCTTCGTCGAGCGTCGGCGCCAAAAACGGGTTTTCGCCCGTGAGCATTTCGTACGTCACCGCGGCGAGCGACCATTCGTCGGTGCGCACGTCAAGATCTTCGCGCCGCATCTGCTCGAGCGGCATATAGCCCACCGTGCCGCCGCCGGCAGTTCCGTGGCCCGAAGCGTCCGCGAGGGTCGCCAAGCCAAAGTCGGTTACCTTCACCTGGCCTTTTGTGTTTATAAGCACGTTGTCCGGCTTGATATCCAAGTGCAGCACGCCCTTTTTGTGCGCGGCCTGCAGAGCGCCCGCGACCGCATCGAACACGGCCGCGACGATGTCGAGCGACAGGTAGTCGGCGTAATCGCGCATCAGGCGCGTGAGCGTGATGCCTTCCACGTATTCCATGATCAAGTACGCCGTGCGGCCCTTGATTTCCACGTCGTAGACGGTCACGATGCGCGGGTCTTGCAGCATCGCGGCCGTGCGCGCTTCGTCGAGCCCCGGCACCTTAGCGAGCGAGTGCAGGCCCTCAACAGGGCCTTGATCTGCGGCAGATGGCGCTGACGCATCGACTGCTCCGCCGTCCGTCGCCGCAGCCCCTGCCGCATGCGCGTCCCAGGGAGACACGCCATCTTCCCACGGGAGCGGCGCCTCGGCCGCGAACGCATCGTCGAGCGCGGCGATGTCTTCCACAAAGTCATCGCGATCGGGCAAAGCGATAGTCGGCTGCTCCGAATCGCCGGCGTTACTTGCGTGAGCGGGCGTTTTGCGCTGGTTAAAACCGGGGGCATTCTGCAACGGCGCGAGTTGGCTTGCATCCACAAGCGGACGCGGGTCGTCCGCCGCGCCCGGCAAGTTGGCGCGCATGATGTCGGTGTCGGACAGCTCGATGGTCTTGATGGCGACCTTGCGCTGGATGCGCGGGTCCCACGCCACCTGCACGGTGCCATAGCCGCCCGACCCCGCCTTTCCCAGCGGAGTATAGCGGTCGAGTATCAGCCTTCCGCGAACCACCAGCGTCCCTTCCGTGTGCGATTCGCGCGAATTCCGTGCGCGAATCGCGATTCCTGCACTAAATAACCACTTGCAAGCATTTAGGTGTTTCGGTTATTATACTTGAGCTGTCGTTTAAGACACATGCGGGTGTGGCGGAATTGGCAGACGCGTACGGTTCAGGTCCGTATGAGGATTTCCTCATGAAGGTTCAAGTCCTTTCACCCGCACCATTGAACATTCAGGTCAACCACATCGGTTGGCCTTTTTGTTTGCCTTGAAAGGCCCATGAGACACATACCTCCGAGGTATGTGTCTCATTTTGGGCCCGCGACACGCTTCCCAAAAAAGGCAAAATGGGAGAAACGGGCGAAAAAAAGCCCATTTCTCCCATTTCAAGCTCATTTTCGACCTCGCGGAAGGGCCGTTTTCGGAGATTTCGCCCAAAAATCGCCCGAATCTCCGACATTTGGGGTTCCTGTAGGCCGAACGGCGCCCCCGAACCGCCGCCAAACGAGCTCTTGCGCGCCAAAAACTGGGAGAAACGGCGAGAAATTTAGCGAAATCTCCCATTCGGGCAACGCCAAAACGCTCGAGACGGCGCCCATGTCGGAGATTCGGCCAAAAAATTGCCGTAATCCCCGAAAACGCCGAGTCGCGACGCGCCGCGCAGGCGCCTTGCGCCAGAAATGAGATACATACCTCGGAGGTATGTGTCTCATTTTTTATGGCAAAAGGGGTGGAATTATCACATACGTGATGAACGTCATCACGATCGTGAAGATCACGATAATGAGCGCATTGATTTCCGCCCAATGGCCTTTGAGCGTGTTAAGGCGCAGCTCGCACATGGGATAGATGTGCCACACCGCGACCACGATAACCAGGCCAAGCAGGATGTCGTTCACAATCCACGCCTGCCCCAAAATGTTGCCGGGATATTGACTCACATCCCACAGCGGGTATTCGCCCGTCACCGGGTCGGGCTGGTTTTGCAAGAAGCCCTGAATCAACTCGCCCGCCATGCCCACGAAAATACTCACGATATAGAAAATCAGCAGCGCAATATACGGGTTTCTGAACTTGCGCAGCAGGGCATCCTTAAACGGCACCATCACCAGACCGCAAAGCAACGCGCCAAAGCCGTACACAAAGAACGGCTTCAGCGGGTTGGTAAGGATTTCAGCATTCGGGTCGACCGATCCGAAGAACGTCGCGCCAAACCACACATAAGGCCACTCGATAAAATGCCCGATGAACGCGAAGGCGCAGAAGTACACGACCATGTTGCGCCAAAACTCTTTGGTCTTGATGTAGTCAAGATGGGTTTTGAAGCTGTCGACCGGGGTGAGAACGGTGTCGCGCCCATCCTTCAGCAGCGGCTTGTTTTTGTCGCGCTCTCGGCGTGGCGGGGCCGTTTTGATGGGGGCATTTTTGTCAGGTTGTGCGCTCACGGTGCTCCTTGCGATTTGTGTGGCTAATTGGCCGCTTACCTGTTTTGCCCATGGTAGCAAACCCGCACTACCAGCGCGCAAAGATGCGCATAAGCCACACGCAAATTACTCCGCAACCTGCGCAGCTAGCGCATTTGAAGTACCATACCCCTATGAACGAAGCCCCGAACAACCCAACCGCCCCAGCCGCCCCAGTCGCCGAGCAGCCTGGCAATCACACGCGCAAAGCACACGTCGCACGCGTATGGATTGCACGCATCGTATTCGCGGCGGTGTTTGCGATCAACGTCGAATGCGCGGTGCAATTTATCGCCCACCCCGATGTTTTTGTCGCGTCATACGAGTTGTCGGGGACCACCGGCTGCGTCGCACTTCAGGCCTTAGGCGTGGCCTTTTTGATGTGGAACTGCACCTATCCCGCCTTTATCGTGAAGCCGCAGAAGTTCACGGTGCTCGGCTGGGTGATCCTCGCACAGCAAGCCGTGGGACTCGTAGGTGAGCTCGCGATCTTTTCCACATTAGGCGCAGAACACGCCGCGCTCGCTCAGGCGATTTTGAAGTTTGCAGCTTACGATGGCGCGGGCCTTGTGCTGATGGCGGTGGCTTTCGGGTTACTCCTCGCGAGAAGAAGGCGCATCGGCTAGATCGGCGTTCCCGTCAGCGGCCTCGTCTCTGGTAGCCGCAGCTCCACCGCGCCGCGCGCGCAACGCAACCGCCGCTACAATGCAGGCGCCGATCAACGCAGCCACCACGTCGACCGCCCAGTCGGCCGGGTCGCATGCGCGCCCGGGCACGAACAGCTGATGAAACTCATCCGTAATCGCATACACGGCCGCTATCGCCCACGAAATCGCAACAACGCGTACGCGGCGCGGCATATGCAAGCGAACGGCGTTGACAAGCAAGCCGCCGAACACGAGGTACTCGCAGAAGTGCCCGATGGGAGAAACGTCCACCTGTTGGCCGGAAATGCTCTCGATCACGCTCGCAAGCAGGCGCTTTACCTGCGAAAGAAAGCCTGAACCATTGTCGAGGTCGTTGCCCGTGTGCGCACTCGCGGCAAAAATGATCGCCGCCCACGCAACCACCAGCACCCACGCTGCGATGCGAGCAGCACGCAGACGCGCCGCCTTATCGGCGTCGGGGGTGCAAGCGGATGTGCGCGGTTCAACCATGCGGCCATTGTAGCGCACGCGGCACGCCGGTCGACCCGCCCCCGCACGC
>R14__coassemble_515_pt1 | contig 26176 bp, 16 predicted proteins | sample R14__metabat2_low_PE_025 | metagenome-assembled genome bin R14
CACTGAGGGCGGCGACCCTCAACCCCGCCGTTGCGCTGGGGGTCAGCGGCGAGCGCGGCTGCATCGCCCCCGGCAAGGTGGCCGATGCCGTCTTCGTGGCCGCTGACGGCTCCGTCGAGCGCGTCATAGTGCGCGGCAAAGTGCTGAACTGAGGGTGTCAAGGGTTGGGCATGCAGCGCCCTGAACAACAAATTTTTACTAATATATTAGTAAAATCGCAATAAAAACTCAAAAAATGCTAATATTTGAGCATGATTGATTTGCTCGATGTAAAAACACCTGCCGACATCTGCCGCGACGTTGCCCTTCGTGCAAAGGGGCGTCGCCGCTCTTTGGGGCTCACGCAGTCACAGCTTGCGTCTAAGGCGGGGGTGAGCCTCGGCTCTCTCAGGCGGTTTGAACAGACGGGCGAGGTCTCGCTGCATTCGCTGGTGCGCATCGCCACCGCGCTCGACTGCCAAGAAGACTTCGACGCACTGTTCGGTGCGAAAGCGTTCAAGACCATCCAAGAGGTTATCGATGCTCAGCGCAAATAGCTTAGAAGTGCATGCCTTCGGGCGCCGGGTGGGCACGTTGGCCCTTACAGATGGGTGCGCCGCATCCGCAGCAAGCGCGGTCCAGATCAACGTGGTGCGGGGGGGCGACCGCGTCTGTTGCGGCCAACGCGGCGCGCAACCAAGCGAGGCTTGCGGCGCGCTCGGCTTCCAAACGCTGTTCTAGGGCGGTCCAATCGCAATTCCATACGGCGTTCCAATTGAAGGCGCTGCTGTTCGCACGATGATCTTCGATGCCGAGCATGCGGGCGAGGGTGTCGAAGCGGCTCGACATGTCGCACTGTCTGCTTTGCTGGCGCTCGTAAATCACGAACGGTCGCTCGAACAGGATGGAGAATACTGAGGCGTGAAAGCTGTCGGTGCAGACGAGCGCGCTATGGTGGATGAGCCACACGAATTCGGCGGGGCCGACGGGAAGCGCGGCGTTGCGCAGGTCGATGACGGTCAAGCCGCGCTCGGTACAGAGCTGGCTGATGACTTCCGAGTTCACATCATCGCCAAGCACGTATTTCAAGCAGAAGGGCGCGTCGATTCCTTCGATATGCGGCCGACATTCGATGGCCGTCCAGTCGTTGGGCGCGAGCAGCATGGTAGGGTCTATCACCACCTGCGCTTCGACGCCGCAGAGCTCGCGAACGCATGCGGCTCCGGCGTCTTCGCGCACCGATATAGTGCCAGGTGCGAATTCGGCGAGCCAGGCGGCGTAACGCGCGCGCCATTCGGGGGGCAGGTCGTCGTAGGTTATGCCGAAGCTTGCAGCGTAGGAAAGCTTGCGCGCGGCAGCAACGCCCGTGGCGCATTGGACGCCGTCGGGTCGGGCGCCCACATCCCAAGAAGGATTCCAGCATTGGTCGCTGCCGATGACGAATATGCCGTCGCGCTCAGCGGCCGCGGCGGCGTGTGCGATGTGGATGGTGGGAATGTATCGGTCGGTGAAGCTTTCGAACAGAGGGCCGCGGTTGTTTGCCGATGCGGAGGTTCGATTCGCCCCGAGGGCCTTCTTGAGCATGCGTTTCGCTTTGCCCGCGGCGCGACGCCAGAGCGGCCGCTTTTTCGCAACGTTGGGAATCTGCAGCGATTCGATACGGGTGTCGCCGCTCGGATCCAGTTCACGGTGCAGCACCTGATGCAGGGCATAGGCTTGCAAGCGGTTGCCGTAATTGTTGCTATGTATGGATATAACGCTGACGCGCGTCATGGAAGGTGCGCAGCCTTTCTGCTTGGGTTTCGTTTGCTTGACCCATGGTACTACAAGGGAGATGGGGAGGAAAAACGAGAAGAGGCGGGGATTTACTCCTTTTTGCTCACGTTCTTTGTCTATTGTTTGCTCTAGATAACTTCTGCTATAATGTTAACTAAAGGAAACAATCTAAGGAGAAAACGATGCTTTCTGAAAGCGAGTACAAAAACCTTTCGATTGAGGAATTCACGAAGGCTGCCAGGGAATATGAGACCGGCGCAAGCCATGGCCTGTACGAGATGTGCAAGGATGATTACCCGTTCATTCTGGAAGAGCTTGAAACCGAGCCGTTCGAGACGCTGCTCGATGCGGGCTGCGGCACGGCGCCCATGATCAGCTTGCTCGCCGAAAAGTATCCCGACCGCACATACGTTGGCCTCGACTTAACGCCAGCCATGATCGAGGTCGCCCAGGCCAAGGGCCTCCCATGCGCGACCTTTGTCGTGGGCGATTGCGAGAATCTGCCGTTTGATGCGGAGTCCTTCGACGTGGTGATCAACTCGCAGAGCTATCATCATTATCCCAATCCGCAAGCATTCTGGAACAGCGTCTATCGCGTGTTGAAGCCCGGCGGGAAGATCGTGCTGCGCGACAACACCGGCGCGGCGCCGCTTCTGTTTTTGTTCAATAAGTTGTTGTTGCCGCTAGCAAACAAGATCAAGCACACGGGCGATGTTGCGGCGCGCAGTTGCGAGGAAAGCACGCGCATGGCGCAGGCTGCGGGCCTCGTGGTGGAGAAGTGCGAACAGCAGGCTCATAATCGTCTGCACATGGTGGCGCGCAAACCGGCGAATTAAGCAGAAATATCGATACAGTTCCCAGGCTTATCGCCAATTTTTTCATCTGTTGTTTTGTTATAATTGTTGTACGTTGTACAACAAAGGAGCAACAATGGCAGATGCAATGGTAACCGCGCGTATGGCGCAATCGAAAAAAGAGGCCGGGGCGGAGGTGCTCGAATCTTTGGGGATGAGCGCGTCTCAGGCGATCAACGCGTTTTATGACAGCTTGATCGAACAGCGCACGTGGCCGATTGAGCGCAAGCGCGCGTCTTTGATCGATCCAGGCAAGTTGGGCGCCGCGCTTTCGTTTATCGACTCCATAGCCCAGGTAGATCCAGCTGATTTTGAGGACATGGATATGAAGGAGGCAAAGCGTCGCAGGCTTATCGCCAAAGGCCGCGCGGAAGAAGGTGATTTCGAATGAACCTTCTGCTTGACACGAACATCTTGGTTGACGTTTTGCGTAAGCGCAATTGCGATTATGATGCTTCGCGACTTTTGCTGGCATTGGGGTCTCTGCATGAATTTGAGCTGTGGATCAGTCCTTCGCAACTGGGTGATTTGTTGTATGTGTTGACGCACGGGGGTAAGAAAAGCCTTGCGGATCCGGTTGCGCGTGAGCTTTCTGCGCTCTTGGGGTTTGTGCGCGTGTGCACGTTTGGGCATGATGATGCGATAGCCGCTTTGGCTTCGGGTTTCGATGACGCGGAGGATGCCCTGGTGGCTCAGGCGGCGAAGTCGATTCGCGCGAGCGCGATCATCACGCGTAATCAGGCCGATTTCGCCGCATCGCCAATTCCGGCGCGTTCGAGTTCGGAATTTTTTGCCTGGTTGGAAGAGACAGAAGGCTTGCATTACGGCGAGACTTTGCTATAAGCGCGGTGAAATTGCGCGAACGAGCGAAGGCAACGGAAAAACCCGCAGGTCTTAGGCGGATGGAATACAATAAGCAGAACCGGTGCGGATCGACGAAAAGCGAGAAAGCGAGAACGGCGATGCGGAAATCTAACGTGATTGCGAAAAAAGCGGGCCATCTGGCTCTCGCCTTGGCTCTGACTCTCGGGCTGGCCCCGGCGTTTGCCGCCTCGTCTCCCGGCGCGGCGTATGCCGATTCCTCTGTGGCATCCGCGCTCGCGGGCGCCCAGGTCGTTCCGTCGTTTCAGGCCCTCGACGATCAAACGGCGCAAGCGGCGAGCGATTCCTACCCTGCGCAATTCGACTTGCGCGCCGTAGATACCGACGGCGACGGCGTTACCGAAAACTACGTTACCGGTGTTAAATTCCAAAACCCGTTCGGTACCTGCTGGGCGTTCTCGTCGATCGCGGCGGCGGAAACGTCGATTCTCTACGAGCTCAGCCAGGAGGCGGACAGCAGCTTCGATTTGTCGGAGCATCACCTGGCATGGTTTGCGCGGTCCCATATTCCCGCCGAGGGCGAGGAAGGCTACAACGCCGCCGAAACGCAAAGCGGCGAAGGTTATTACACGTTCAGCGACGAGAGCGCCCGCATGAACGGCGGCAACTTCTACGTGACGACGAATGCTTTTGCTGCGGGCATCGGGCCGATTCTGGAGTCGGTCGACCCGCTGGGAACCCTTGAATACCACGGCAAGAACAAGTTCATCGAAACAATCGAGGCTGGTGGCAAATCGGTTTCCTTCTATTCGGCCGACGACGATTGGTCCATAGACGATTCCTGGCGCAACTACCAGTCGTACGAGCTCGAGGAAAGCTACATTCTTCCCGTGCCTTACGACGAGGATAAGAATTATCAGCCCGACTACGTCGATGCCGTTAAGGACCAGCTGACTCAAGGGCGCGCGGTATCGGTGACGTATCACGCCGACTCCTCGAGGCCCACCGATATCGCAGTAGAAAATAAAGCGCAGTTCATCAACACCGACACCTGGGCCCATTACACCTACGATGCCGATGCGACCGAAAACCATGGTGTGTGCATCGTGGGTTGGGACGACACCTATTCCAAGAGCAACTTCCTCACCGAGGTCAACGTGCTTGATAAGGATGGAAACGTGGTTCTGAACGACGACGGCACGCCGGTCACGAAGCAGGTTGAGCAGCCCGCGGGCGACGGTGCGTGGATCGTGAAGAACAGCTGGGGCGCGGCTTCCAATGATTTCCCCAACCAATTCGATTGGGGCGACGACGGCTACTTCTACCTTTCCTATTACGACAAGTCCGTCGAAGATCTCGAGGCGTTCAATTTCTATACGGAAGAACACTGGAGCGAAACGGACGTGTACTATGTCGACCAGTACGACACCGCTCCGTCTAACGGCTTTGTGACGCTGGAGATGGATGAGCCCACCGGCATCGCGAACGTGTTCGTGGCCGACGATGCGTATACCTTGCGGTCGGTTTCGTGCTTCACGTCGCTTTTGAATACCACCGTCAATTATGCGGTGTTCTTGGTCGACGATACGACGGCTTCCCATCCCGATGACGGAATCGAGGTGGCATCCGGGAAGGCGACGTTCGAATACGGCGGGTTCCATCATCTGGATTTGGACACGCCCGTTGCTCTTTCCCCTGGTCAGAAGTACGCTGTCGTTGAGATCCTGTCCGCTGAAAAAAACGGCGAGACAAGCTCGTATGTGCCGGTGTCCGTGGCGTTCAACAAAGCCGCGGCCAAGGAAAAGGACATGAGCGGCTACAACGTGGTGATCGTTAACGCGGGAGAAAGCCTGCTGGGCGTTTCTTCTGGTGAAGAGAGCGAATGGGACGACTGGACTGTTTGCCGCGAGAAGTTTAGCGAGCAAGGCCTCACGCCCGAGGGAATGGAGGTCGACAATCTGCTAATCAAGGTGTATTTGGAGAAGGCCTCCCGCGTCAGTTTCGACGCGAACGGGGGCACGGGTGCCATGGCTGATGTCGCGGTGAGTGCGGGCGCAAGCTACACGGCTCCGACCTGCGCGTTTACTGCACCGGATGGTATGGAATTTTCCGGCTGGCTGGTGGATGGCGTGGTGTATCAGCCGGGCGATTCGATCGAGGTGGCGGGCGATGTGACGCTCGTGGCCCAGTGGAAGAAGGCGGTAACTCCTGCGCCTTCGCCCGACGACGATGGCACGAGCGGCGACACGGTTACGAAGAAAGCCCTTGCAAAAACCGGCGATGATAGTCCGGTGGCCCCGATTGCGGTGCTTGGCTTCGCGTCAATTGCGGCGGTCGTTGTGATTCGAAGAAGGCTTGCGTAAAAATTAGCGACCAATTCGGAACGTCCCTTTTACTCATTCTGGTAATCTGTTGCTTGTGAAATGACATGCGGAAAAGGGGATGCCCATGAAGAAATTCAAAACCGCTGCGCGCGCGATCGCGTCGGGTTGCTTGTCGTTGGCGTTGGTGGTGGGCCTTGCTCCCACGGTGAGCGCTGCGGCTTTCGCCGACGACGAAACCTCGAGCTCAAGCGCCGATGTTTCCGTAGTCGAAACTCTTATCGATACGGCTACGGTGGTGTGGGGAAGCACTGCGTACAATTATTTGGATGACGCCGATGCGACGGCCACCGCGCTTGCCGACGATTCGTATCCCGCAACGTACGACCTGCGCGACGAGGGCGTCGTCACCAGCGTGAAGCTCCAGAATCCGTGGGGTTCTTGCTGGGCGTTCGCGGCAACGGCGGCAGCGGAAACGTCGTTCCTTTCCAAGATCGGCAAGACTGCTGCTGAAACCGGCCTGGACTTCTCCGAACATCATCTTGCCTGGTTCGCGAAAACGCATCTTCCCGCGGAAGGCGAGGAAGGCTACGACCCTGACGAGAGCCAGTCGGGCGAAGGCGTTTGGATGACCGATCCCCAGAACTGCATGAGCGGCGGAACGCCTTACATGTCGACCAACGCCTACGCTTCGGGCTTGGGTCCCGTGGCTGAATATGCCGACACCTCGTTTGAATATCACGGTGTGAATAAGACTATCGTGTACGCCGACGATGGCGTGACCCCGAGATGGTATTCGGCCGACGACGACTGGTCCATCAGTGAATCGCTGCGTTTTTACCAGTCGATCGAGCTCGAGGAAAGCTACATTCTGCCCAACAACTACACCGATACGGAAAAGACCCAGTTCTCTCAGGCAAGCATTAATGCCGTGAAGGAACAGCTCATGGCCGGCCGCGGCGTGGAGGCGACGTTCTGCGCCGACACTTCCAAGCCTACCGAAGAAACGAGCAAGTCCACCGCTCAGTACATCAACACCGACAACTGGTCCCATTACACGTGGCAAGCGGTGTCGCCTAATCACGCGGTTTGCATCGTCGGGTGGGATGACAACTATTCGGCCAGCAATTTCCTTACCGTAGTGAACGTGCTCGATGAAGACGGCAACATCGTTTACAACGACGACGGCACGCCTCAGACGCGGGAGGTCAATCAGCCTGCGGGCGACGGCGCCTGGATCGTGAAGAACAGCTGGGGGTCGGTCGATAACGACTTCCCCAACTATCGCGACTGGGGCGTTGACGGGTCGGGTTACTTCTATCTGTCCTACTACGACAAGTCCATCGGGGTGCTCGAGGCGCTCGACTTCTACACCGATGATTACTGGACGGGCCACGAAGACGGCTATTACATGGAGCAGTACGACTACGCGCCTGCTACCACCACTCTGTATCTTGAGACTGCTGCCGAAATAAGCGTGGCCAATGTGTTCGAGGCCGATTCGCCGAGCGCTTTGCGCAGTGTGTCAAACCTGACTACCGTACCCGGAACCAAGGTCGATTACGAGGTGTATCTGGTGGACGATGAAACGGATACCAGTCCCACCGACGGCACGTTGGTGGCGCAGGGATCGGGCACGTACGAATACGGCGGATTCCACCACATGGATTTGGATGACCCGGTGTTTTTGTCGGAAGGCCAGAAATACGCCGTCGTGGAAACGCTTTCCTATACGAGCGGCGATGCGACCTCTTACTTTGTGGTTACCCCGGTTGCCCTCAACGAGAATCTGAGCAAGGACAACTACACCAAGATGGTCGTGAACGAGGGCGAGAGCTTTATCGGCGTTAAAAACGGAGAAGAGACGAATTGGAGCGGCGGCGACTGGAGCACGAACCGCGAAACCATTCTCGAGGCCATCGGCACCGGCGCGAGCATGCTGTTTGGATCCGACAACATCTCTATCAAGGCGTACCTGGATGACTCGGCGGGCATGAGCTTCGACGCCAACGGCGGCACGGGTACCATGGATTCGATCGAGGTTGTCGAGGGCGAAACCGTGACGGTGCCCGCATGCGCGTTCACGGCGCCTGCCGGCAAAGTTTTCGCTGGTTGGAAGCTGGGCGACGAGATAATTCAGCCCGGCACCGAATACAAGCTCACCGAAAGCGTGACGTTGGTGGCGCAATGGGAAGATGACCCGAACATCGTGAGCGTGAGCTTCGACGCCAATGGCGGAACCGGGTCGATGAGCGCCGTTAACGTGACGATCGGCGACGAGTATACGGTTCCCGCCTGCACGTTTACCGCGCCGTCCGGCAAGGAATTCGCCGGCTGGAAGCTGGGCGACGAGACCGTGCAGCCGGGTGCCACGATCACCGTGGAAAAGGACATCACGTTGGTAGCCCAGTGGAAGACGACGGCGGGCAAGAAGTCGAACGACAGCACGGATGCGACTCCGAAAACGGGCGAAAGCTTGATTCTGCCGATCGTGATCGTAGCTATCGTTGTGGCGGCTGTCGCGGCGATTGCCGGTGCGGCGATGACGAAGCGCCGTAAGCGCGAATAACGCGGGCGTCGGCTTTGTTTGCGGCCCGGCGATGTGACGGTTAGAGCGAGGCGCTGCCTGAGAGGGTGGCGCCTTTCTTTTTTCCCAGCTTTGGTGATTCTGGAATTTTTCGCAAACGATTGGCCGACAAAAATTCGACAGTGCCTCTGAAATTTATAGCTTGCGCTATATAATGCCCTCGTTGTGAATAGTGCTAGAGCTGGGCATCGCGGGCGATGGCGTCCGCATTGAGGAAATGCCCAAGAATAGGAGGCGCATATGCCTTTCGGACCTCCTCCCCCGGGTGGACCGGGTGGGCCGGGCAGCTCGTTTTCTCAGGAAGACGTGGAGAAAGCGCGCAAGCAGGCCAAAACGCGCGATGGCGAACAGAATCGCCGCGTGCTCGCATGGATCATCAAAACCGGCAAACCGTACTGGGCAAGCGTGATCGGCCTCGTGGTGCTTGCCGCGCTCAACTCGCTCGGCGGCGTCGTGTTCGCCCTCGTGTCGCAGGAAACGGTGAACAGCGCCACAGCCGGCGACGCGCAAGGCCTCGTGTTCTTCGCCGTTGTGCTCGCCATTGTCGGCGTTCTCCAAATCGCGATTCGCGCCACCGACAACTACGTGACCGAACGTGTGAACACGCGCGTGAACAACGGGTATCGCAGCCGCATATTCGGATACGTGCTCGACCGCGACTATTCCCAGATCACGGGCTATCATTCCGGCGACTTGATGAACCGCGTGAACGGCGACGTGAGCACGGTCGTGAGCGGCGTCACCAGCTTCTTGCCCTCCATCGCGGAAATCGTCGCGAACCTGGTCGGCGCTGGCAGCGTGCTGCTGCTGATGGACTGGCGCTTCGTAGTCATCTACATTCTGGCCACGGTCGCGCTCATCGTGATCAACAAAATCTTCCGCCGCGCGATCAAAGACCTTTCCGCCGCCGCCCGCGAAAAGGACGGGCGCGTGTATTCGTTCTTCCAGGAATCGATCGCGAGCCTGCTCGTGCTGCGCGTGTTCGTGACGGAAGGGCGCGCGAAGGAACGCGCGGAAGGCCTGCTCGACGATGTGTATCGGGCGAATCTCGACCGCGCGAAGGTGCGCATCAAGTCGAGTGCCGCGATGGGCCTCTCCATGAACTTCGGGCACCTGTTCGCGCTCATCTGGTGCAGCTTCCAGCTGCTGTGGGGCACGATGAATTACGGCCAGCTCGTGGCTATTCTGCAGCTGTCCGGCCAAGTGCGCCAGCCGTTCATCAGCGCATCGAACCTCGCCGGCCAATACTACACGGTGATAGCGAGCGCCGAGCGCTTGATGGAAATCGAGGCGCTCGATCCCGACTTCACGAAGGCCGAGCAGGATCTGATCGAAAGCGGCTTCGACGCGCGCGATCTGTATGCGAGCATGGATCGCCTGGTGCTCGATGGCGTGCATTTCAGCTATTCGGGACGCGAGGAAGACGAGACGCTGCGCGGCATCGATTTCGCGCTTGAGCGCGGGCAATTCGCGGCCATCATGGGTCAGAGCGGTTGCGGCAAGAGCACGCTTTTCAAGCTGATGTTGGGCGTGTTGAAGCCGCAAGCGGGCGTGCTTGCCGTGGAAGGCTCGGGCTCGGCACCCGCGGGTGCGACCGCGCTCGATGCCGACACGTGGCGTTGCGCGCTCGGGGCAACCACACGCCGCCTGTTCGCGTATGTGCCGCAGGGCAACATGCTCATTTCGGGCCGGTTGCGCGACAACATCGCGTTCACCGATTATGAAGTGAGCGACGACGATATCTGGGCCGCTTTGCGCATCGCGTGCGCCGACGAGTTCGTCGCGCGGCTGCCGCAGGGGCTGGAAACGGTCATCGGCGAGCACGGCCAGGGGCTATCCGAAGGTCAAACGCAGCGCATCGCCGTGGCGCGCGCGTATCTTTCCGGTGCGCCCATTCTGCTGCTCGACGAGGCCACGAGCGCGCTCGACGACGAAACGGAAGCCAAGATGCTCGCGAACCTGCGCGCGCTCAACGACCGCACGTGCTTGATCGTCACGCATCGCAAGGCCGCGCTTTCCATCTGCGACAAAACGCTGATGGTTCAGCGCGATTCCGGCCTGGTGGCGCTGGACAGCCAGGAGGAGGCCATCGCCCGCTCGGCCGAGGCGGATGGCTTTTCGCCCTCCGGCCCGCCTTCGGGAGATGGCGCGTTCGACCGTCCCGGCCCCGACGGCCCCGGACCCGACGGCCTCGGCCCCGACGGCTTCTCTAGCTCAAGCGCTTCTTCATACAACCGATCGCATGCGCCGGGATCGCGCCCCGGCATGGGCAGCCCGTTTCGCAACACGGCCTCGCGGCGCCCGCGCTTCTAGCGTGTAACGAGCCCGCGCGCCAATAGGCCGGGCGGTTTATGGTATGGTGAGCCTGCTTGCTTGAAGCATCGTTGAAACCGCGATATCAGGAGGTCTCATGGCTGAAAACGTGAAGTTCTGGCAGTTGCCCAAAGCCTATGCGCTCGGCATGAAGGAGCAGTCCAAGTACAAGTGGTGGAAGCCTTTGGTGGCGCTGCTGTTGTCCTTCGCGCTTTTCATCGGCTTTGTCGTGGTGATCGCCATTCTGGTCATGGTGGTCGCGGTTGCCGTGTATTCCATGGCCGGCGCCGATCAGGCGACGATTGCAACGTCGAGTCTGATGGATTATTCCTCCGATTCCTATATCGGTGTGGACGGCAACGACCCAATCGGCCTTGCGATCGTGTTCCTGAGCGTGATTATCATGCTGCCGTGCGTGGGCCTGGCCAACAAGATCATGGGCTTGGGCGGCTTCGGGCGCTTGTCATCGGTTGAGGGCAAGCTGCGTTGGAAGCGCCTGTTCACGTATCTTTTGTGGGCACTGCTCGTGGTGGTGGTCGTGGATGCGATCGAAATCGCTTTGGGCGTGTTCATCGGCGGGGAAGAGCTTCCCGAGATGCGCTTCGCCTTGCCCGCGATCATCGTGATCATCATCATGTGTCCGCTGCAATGCGCGGCGGAAGAATATGTGTGCCGCGGCTTCTTCATGCAGATGTTCGGGTCGTGGATTCCGCTTGTGATCATCCCCATGATTTTGCAGGCGCTGATATTCATGGTGATGCACGGATACGACGAGCTCGGCTTGGCGAGCGTTCTCGTCACCGGTTTGGTGGCGGGCTTTCTCACGCTCAAGACGGGCGGCCTGGAGGCCGGCATCAGCATGCATACGGCGAACAACGTGATTTCGTTTATCATATCCGCCATATTCGTAGGCGCGGAAACGACGAGCGAAGTGAGCATCGAAGGCTTCGTGATGAGCGTCGTAGTCGACCTTCTGTTCTTGGTCGTGCTGTATCAGGTGAGCAAGCGCAAGGGTTACTTGCTGGATAAGGATTTCAAGACGCCTGCCATGCTTGCGAAGGAAGCGGCACTGAAGGCTTCGGCCGACGCCGCTGTCGCCGCGATGGGCGCTGAAGCTGGCGCCCCCGCGGATGCTGAGGTTGTTGCGGCTTCGACCGATGCTGCTAGCGCGGCAACGGACGAATCGGCAGCCGACGAATAGAAGAGCCGCTTTCGCTTAGCCGAGCAACTTGGCCAACAAATCTTCCAACTGCTGCTTTTCGTCGCCGGTGAGCGCGTCGAACTTCTGCTTGATAGCCTGATTGCCCTGCTCTTCAAGGCGTTGCGCTTCCCGCTTGCCTTCTTCGGTGATCCAGTAATATTGCGTTCCCCACGATGTGTAGCGATCTTCGATAAAGCCTTTGCGAAGGAGCTCCTCCAAGTTTTCGTAGAGGTCGTCCTTGTTCACGCGAGCGCGCTCGGGCATGACGGCATAGGTCATGGCGCCTTCCTGGCGCGTGAGCCACGAAAGGATCTGCGCCTGGTCCGACCCGTTCAGACTGCCTAACACGCGCGGAATGATGCCTGTGAGCAGGAACATGAGCTTCTTGTCGGGGTCGTTCGCGAAGCGCGCGGGGCCGATCGGGCCGCCTGCACCGGGACCGCCGGGGCCGCCTGCCGGAGGTTTGCCCGGCCCGCCCGCGCCCGGCCCGCCTGCGCCCGGGCCGCCGGGGAAGCGGCGCTCGGGGATTTCCTCACCCGCTTGCCAGGCGTCGCGGAACCGCAGGCCCCTTCCGCATTGCGGGTCGTACAAGCTGCAGCCGATATGGCATCCGGGGCACGTGGGCGCATCGAGTTTTTCGGCGAGCATACGGCCGCGATGGCAGCCGGGGTTTTCGAGCCAGCAGCCTTTATGGCAGATCGTGCAGTACTGTTGGGCCATGGGTTCCTCCAAACTTTTCGCTCGTTTGATAGTAGCTTAAAGTGAGGATAATTCCCAATTGAAAATAATTAATTCCACGGCACGCGGACGCCGGCGTTGCCTTATTTCTGGATGAAAAGCCGCTTTGTCGTTATGTGCGGGCGTGCCGCGACTGGCTGATTGGCAGAGAATGTGCATTGTCATAGTTGGATGGCACGAAAGCCGCTTTGTCATCATGACAAAGCAGTTTTCTAACCGGAAAGTTATGACAAAGCGCGATCTGTGTCCGCCTCGGACTCTTTAGGTGCGGAAAAGCGACTGAAAAACGGCTTTGTCATCGTTTGGCTGCCATTTTTGGATGAAATCCCGCTTTGTCATCATGATAAAGCGGGATTTGCACCATCTTGTAATGACAAAGCGGTTTTCCTGCCATGTTTGGGCTTTTAGCGTTTGAAACCCGCGCGCCTATCGGCCTTTCTTGTAGTACTTCTCGAACGCGCCGCCCGACTTGCCGCTCTTGCCTTTGCCGCCTTTGCCCTTGCCCTTGGAATCGCTCACGCGCTTGGGCTTGGCCTGGTTGGCTTTCGGACGCGTCTGCATGCCGTCGCGCTTGGCCTTGTACGTTTTCTTGTGCGCGCCGCCACGGATCTCGCGACGCTCGCCGGCCGTTTCGAAGGATTCTTCCCGCGCCACCTTCTTGCTGCGGTCGCGCCCCTTCGCGGGCTTGCGCGTCGACTGCGCCTTGCGGTCGGCAGTACCGTATTCCTTGTCGCGCTTGGTTTCGTGCTTGCGGGCGCTCGCCGAATCCTTCTTCTTCGACTTCTGCACGCGTTCGTTAACGCGCTTCACGTCGCCATGCCAGCCTTCCAGGCCATGGAAGGGGCCCGCCGGCACATAATCGTCGTTGCCGGCTTTGTTCGCCTGATGGGCGAGAGCACGGTCGATATCGCGCTGGCGCACATGCTTGTGCTTCTGCTTTTCCTTGGCGGTGAGCACCGACGTGTCGATGTCGTAGGTGGAAAGCTCCATGATGGGGATCTCGGTGCCGATCAGGCGCTCGATGTCGCGCAGCAGGTTGCGCGTTTCGCGCGTGACGAACGTGATGGCGTATCCGCTTTCGCCCGCGCGCCCCGTGCGGCCGATGCGGTGCACGTAATCTTCGGCCATGTCGGGCAGATCGTAATTCACCACGTAATCCACGCTCGGCACATCGATGCCGCGCGCGAGCACATCGGTTGCCACCAACACGTTGGCCTTGCCCTTTGCGAAGCGGTCGAGCGCGCGCTGGCGCTTGTACTGGCTCTTATCGGAATGGATGGATTCGGCGGCATACCCCGTTTTGGTGAGCATGGTCGCCAAGTCTTCCGTGCGGTTTTTGGTGCGGCAGAACACGATAACGCGGTTGTCGCCCTTTTCCTGCAGCACGGCGCACAGAAGGTCGAACTTGTTCTTGTGCTGAATGGGCATCAGGTATTGCTCGACGTTTTCGGCGGTGTCGCCGCGATGGGAGATTTCCACCATAACCGGGTCGGTGAGGATGCCGCCCACGCTTTTCATCACGCGGCGGTCGAGCGTTGCGGAAAAGAGCATGGTTTGGCGGTTCTTGGGCGTTTCCGCGATGATCGTTTTCATGGCGGGCCAAAAGCCCATGTCGAGCATGCGGTCGGCCTCGTCGACCACCAGCACGTCGATATCCGCCAAAGCGATGGCGCCGCGATCGCGCAGGTCGTTCAAGCGGCCCGGGGTGGCAATCAGGATATCAACGCCGCGCTTGAGCGCCTTGATCTGCTTGTCGTAGCGCGTGCCGCCGTACACCGTCAGATGGCTGTGGCCGGTGCGTGCGGAAACGACCTTGCACACGTCGGCGATCTGCTGTGCGAGCTCGCGCGTGGGCGTGACGACCAACATGCGGGGGCCGGTCCCTTCGGTTGCGTGGTCGAGCGAGCACAGGATGGGCAGCAGGAATGCCGCGGTTTTGCCCGTGCCGGTGGCGGCGGCGGCGCATACGTCGCGCCCCTGAAGCACCAGCGGGATGGCCTGTTCCTGTACGGGGGTGGGGTCCGTGTAGCCCAAATCGGCCACAGCATCGAGCGCGGCTTGCGAAAGCCCCAGTTCATCAAAGCGTTTTGTCATAACAGATCCTTGCTGCGTTTGGTGTCGAATACGTGCGAAGTTTGAACTGCAAGTATGAAGCCCCGCAGTCGTTTTCGCACGTGAAAAGCCAAAATTCCATAACTTGAGCCGCGTGTGTGTGCGGAAGGCCCGCGTTCTGCTAAACTTCTTTGGACTAAAAAGCGAACGGGGGAAGGCTGAAACGACCATGGCCGATTACATCGAGGGCAAGCGTCCCATTATCGAAGCATTGCGGGCTCACGTGCCGGTGAAGCGCATCTATCTGGCGGACAACCAGCGCCGCGATCCGTTGGTCGAAGACATTCTGCGCAAGGCGCGCCAGCGCGACATCGCGGTGAAGGAAGTGCCCCGTGCCAAGCTCGACGATATGTCGGAGCGCGGCTCGCATCAGGGCGTTATCGCGGAAACACTTCCGTATGATTATTGCGGCATCGGCGACTTGATCGATGATGCGGAAAAGTACGCCGACGCTCACGACGGCCGCGCGCTCATCGTGCTGCTCGACCACATCACCGACTCGGGCAACTTAGGCGCCGTTGTGCGCAGCGCCGAAGCCGTGGGAGCAACGGGCGTGATCATCCCCAACAAGCGCAGCGCTCACGTGGATGCCGCCACCTATAAAAGCTCGGCGGGCGCGCTCGCGCACTTGCCGGTGGCGCAAACGTCCAACATCGTGCAGGCCATCAAGCGCTTGCAGGAAAACGGCTTCTGGATCGTGGCCGCAACCGAATATGCGAACGACAGCATATGGAATGTGAACCTGAAGGGCAAGATCGGCCTGGTCATGGGCAACGAGCATGACGGCGTTTCCCGTTTGGTGCTCGAGCGCTGCGACCTTGCGGGCAAGCTGCCCATGGAAGGCGAGGTGTCCTCGCTCAACGTCGCACAGGCCTCCACCGCGTGCATGTTCGAATGGCTGCGCCAGAACCAGGCGTCGGGCGCGAGGAAGGCCGACTAGCCATATGCCCCGCGACCGCAAGCGCATCCTCATCGTCGACGGCTTCAACGTGCTGCGAAGCGGGAGCCGTTACAAGAACGTGCCCGCGCCCTCGCCAGATTATGACGATGACGCGTTCAATCGCGTGCGCGAGATGCTGATCAACGATGTTGTCCACTTCGCGGGCAAGGAATACAAGGCCACGGTCGTGTTCGACGGCGGCGGCAACCGCTATTCCACAGGCGAGCGCCAGCGCGTGGGCGGGGTAGACGTCATCTTTTCAGCGGCCGGTCAGCCGGCAGATTACGTGATCGAGAAACTTGCGCGCGAAGGCCGTGAACGCGGATTCGAGGTGCTGGTTATCACGAGCGATGCCACCATTCAGGACACCGTGTTCGGCTTCGGCGTCGACCGCATGAGCGCGGAAGGCTTCTCGCGCGAGATGGGCGGCTATTTCGAAGAAGCCCGTTCGGTGCAGGCGAAAAAGGTCACGCAAAAGAATACGGTGGAAGGCCGCATCGACGCGGATACGCTGGCGAAACTCATCGCCCTGCGCGATCAACGCTAGTCAGCCGAAAAAACCCCGCAAGACGCCTCGAGGCGCGGGCGGGTCCGTTTAGGCTCCACGCTCCGCTATTCGCTCCATGGCCTTAAGGCCATTCCGCTCAGGCGCTGCGCTGTTCCTTTTTAATGATTTTTAATTTTGTGTCCACAGTCACCTAAACGGCCCCGCCCGCGCCTCGGGGCGCCTCACGGGGTTATCCCTCAGAATGGTTGGGGAAAATCGAAGCGCAAGGAAAAATTTTCCCTATGAAAATCGCAGGTAGAATGCAGAAAACAACAGCAAACTTCCATACTTGCTAAAAATTTTTCTTGACCCCGCTTATTGACCATAATATTCTATCAGATTGCAACTTTTTGCAGTTTTTTGACTGTTCGCAAAGGAGGAAATGCCCCGTGGCAAAAGGACAAAATTCCGCTTCCACCAGCACTTATAGGGATAGGCGCAGCTTCGCGAAGATCCCTGACGTCATGGACGTCCCCAACTTGATCGGCATCCAAACCGATTCGTTCAAGTGGTTCATGACGGAAGGTCTCGATCAGGCGTTCCAGAGCGTGAGCCCCATCGAGAACTCCACCAAAGATATGTGCGTGGAATTCGGCGATCACCAATTCGGCGAGCCCAAATTCACCGTTGACGAATGCAAGGAAAAGGACAAGACCTACGACGCTCCGCTGTACGTCGACATCCGCTTCATCAACAAGGAAACGGGCGAAATCAAAGAACAGAACATTTTCGTGGGCGATTTCCCGCTCATGACGCATCGTGGCACGTTCATCATTAACGGCACCGAGCGCGTCGTCGTGTCGCAGCTGGTTCGTTCCCCGGGCGTGTACTTCTCCGAGGAAATGGACAAGACCTCGTCTAAGACGCTCTATGGCGCAAAGGTGATCCCTTCGCGCGGCGCTTGGCTCGAATTCGAAACCGACAAGCGCGACGTGCTTCACGTGCGCATCGACCGCAAGCGCAAGCAGCCGGCGACGCTTCTCGTGCGCGCCCTCGGCTTGGCGGAAACGCGCGAGGAGATTCTCGACATCTTCGGCTCGTCCGACATGATTCTGAACACGCTCAACCGCGACCCTGCCACCACGCGCGACGAATCGCTCATCGAACTGTACAAGCGCTTCCGTCCGGGCGAGCCGCCCACAATCGACAGCGCCCGTTCGCTGCTCGAGGGCCTGTTCTTCAACCCGCAGCGCTACGACCTTGCCACGGTAGGCCGCTATAAGATCAACAAGAAGCTCGGTCACGACATGTCCGAGGATTCTTCCACGCTCACTCAGGAAGACATCATCGATTCGATGAAGTACATCCTGGCGCTCCATGAGGGCCAGCCGGGCTTCACCGTCGACGATATCGACCACTTCGGCAACCGCCGCATCCGCACGGTGGGCGAGCTGATCCAGAACCAGTTCCGCATCGGCCTGACGCGCATGGAGCGCGTTGTGCGCGAGCGCATGAGCATGCAGGAGGCCGACGCCATCACCCCGCAGTCGCTCGTGAACATCCGCCCGATCGTGGCCGCCATCAAGGAATTCTTCGGCTCTTCGCAGCTGTCCCAGTTCATGGACCAGTCCAACCCCGCCGCGGGCATCACGCACAAGCGTCGTCTGTCCGCTCTGGGCCCGGGCGGCTTGTCCCGTGAGCGCGCCGGCTTCGAAGTCCGCGACGTTCACAATTCGCATTACGGCCGCATGTGCCCGATCGAGACGCCTGAAGGCCCGAACATCGGCCTTATCGGCTCGCTCGCAACCTATGGCCGCGTGAACAAGTTCGGCTTCATCGAAACGCCGTATCGTCGCGTGGTCGACGGCAAGGTGACCGACGACATCGATTACCTGACGGCCGATGAGGAAGAAAATTACATCATCGCTCAGGCGAACGAGCAGTTCGATCCCGAGACGCGCGTGTTCGGCCATCGCGATAAGGCCGGCAACTTCGTGAAGTCCGAGCGTCTGCTTTGCCGTACGAAGGACTCCTCCGGCTTGTTCGGCGAGCCGGGCCAGGTCGCGCCCGAAGACGTTCAGTACATGGACGTTTCCCCGCGTCAGATGACGTCGGTTGCAACGTCGCTCATTCCGTTCTTGGAGCACGACGACGCTAACCGCGCCCTGATGGGTTCGAACATGCAGCGCCAGGCTGTGCCGCTGCTGAAGCCCACCGCTCCTTACGTTGGCACGGGCATCGAGCATCGCATCGCCGTTGACTCCGGCGAAATGCTCGTCGCGCAGAACCCCGGCGTGGTCGACTACGTTGACGGCAACACCATCATCGTGCTCAACAACGACGGCGAATACGACGAATATCTTATCCCGAAGTTCCAGCGTTCCAACCAGTCGGGCTGCATCAACCATCGCCCGACCGTGCGCAAGGGCGACACCGTGTATGCAGGCGAAGTGCTCGCCGACGGCCCCTCCTGCGAGGGCGGTGAACTGGCTCTGGGTCAGAACTTGCTGATCGCTTACATGCCGTGGGAAGGCTACAACTACGAGGACGCTATCGTGCTTTCCGAGCGCGTTGTGTCTGAGGACTTGCTCACGAGCATCCACATCTCCGAATACGAGCTGGATGCCCGCGACACCAAGCTCGGCCCGGAGGAAATCACCCGCGAGATCCCGAACATCTCCGAGGATATGATTTCCAACCTGGATGCCGACGGCATCATCCGCATCGGCGCCGAGGTTGTGCCCGGCGACGTGCTGGTGGGCAAGGTTACCCCGAAGGGTGAAACCGAGCTCACCGCCGAGGAGCGCCTGCTGCGCGCCATCTTCGGCGAAAAGGCCCGCGAAGTGCGCGACACCTCGCTGAAGGTGCCCCATGGTTCGGGCGGCCGCGTTATCGGCATCACCCGTTCGTCCCGCGAAGCCGGCGACGATCTGAACCCCGGCGTGAACGAGCTTGTTCGCGTGTACGTGGCTCAGAAGCGCAAGGTTCAGCCCGGCGACAAACTGTCCGGCCGCCACGGCAACAAGGGCGTTATCTCGCGCGTTTTGCCGGTGGAGGACATGCCGTACATGGCAGACGGCACGCCTATCGACGTTATGCTCAACCCGCTCGGCGTTCCTTCCCGTATGAACGTCGGTCAGCTGCTCGAGAACCACTTGGGCTGGGCCGCTATGTGGGGCTGGGATGACAAAGATGATTCCGAAAACGTGGTGGACGGCCCGTTCTACGTTGCAACGCCGGTGTTCGACGGTGCGAACGAGGACGAGATTCAGGAAGCCATGAAGCGCGCCAACAAGAACCTGATCAACCGCAATCACGCCAAGTACGGCGATCTTGCGCGCGATGAATTCGTTCCGCAAGTGAACGAGCAGGGCAAGATGTGGCTGTACGATGGCCGCACGGGTGAGCGCTTCCGCGAGCCCATCACCGTCGGCACAACCTACATCCTGAAACTCGGCCACATGGTCGACGACAAGATCCATGCCCGCTCGACCGGCCCTTACAGCCTGATCACCCAGCAGCCGCTCGGTGGCAAGGCCCAGTTCGGCGGCCAGCGCTTCGGCGAAATGGAAGTGTGGGCCCTGTACGCTTACGGCGCATCGCGCGTGCTGCAGGAAATCCTCACTGTCAAGTCCGACGACACGTCGGGCCGCGTGAAGTCCTACGAATCCATCGTCAAGGGCGAAAACATTCCGGCGGCAGACGTTCCCGAGTCGTTCAGGGTTTTGATCAAGGAAATGCGCTCCCTGTGCTTGAACGTCAAGCTTGAGGGCGGCACGGTCGCTGCTCCTGCCGATACCGAGGAAGACGACGTAGAGGCGGCATTGATCGACGCTTTGGCGGCAGAAGCGGCCAAGGCCGACGAAAGCACCGAAAGCGTGCTGGGCGATATCGCCGCTGACCTGGGAGATTTGATGGGTGATCTTGCGGAGGCCGAGCCCGCGCAAGATTTGCTTGGGGAAGGAGGTGAGCTGTAATGTCTTTGGCAGAAAACGAAGTAACCGATTTTGATGCAATCCGCATTTCGCTCGCATCCGCCGAGGACATCCGTGGATGGTCCCGTGGCGAGGTGAAAAAGCCTGAAACCATTAACTATCGCACGCTCAAGCCCGAAAAGGACGGCCTGTTCTGCGAAAAGATCTTCGGACCCACCAAGGACTGGGAATGCGCCTGCGGTAAATACAAGCGCGTGCGCTTCAAGGGCATCGTGTGCGAACGCTGCGGTGTTGAGGTTACCCGCTCCAAGGTGCGCCGCGAGCGCATGGGCCACATCGAGCTCGCCGCTCCGGTAAGCCACATCTGGTATTTCAAGGGCACGCCTTCCCGTTTGGGTTATCTGCTCGACATTTCCCCGAAGGATCTGGAGAAGGTTCTGTACTTCGCCAGCTCCATCATCACGTCGGTCGACACCGAAGGCCGCGAGGAAGATCTCGACGAGTTGCGCGAGGAATTGGCAGCCGACTTGGAAGAGCTCGATGCCGAGCGCAATCGCCTGATTGATTCCGTGCGTCGCCTTTCCACGGACTACGTGCCCGAGGACGACGACTTCGTGGATGAAATCGACGACGACGAGCGCATGACCCCCGAAGAGGTTGACGAGGAAATCGCCGACATCATCGAGGAATTCAACGAGCGCAAGGCTCTGCGTCAGGACGCCTTCGAACTGTTCCAGAAGATCGAAGCCAAGCAGCTCGTTTCCGACGAGGCGCTGTATCGCGAGATGCGCGCCAACTATCGCGAATACTTCAAGGGCGGCATGGGCGCTGAAGCCGTGCGTGACCTGCTCAACAACATCGACTTGGCCGCAACCGCCGAGGAGCTTTCCGAGATCATCGCTACGGGCAAGGGCCAGAAGCGCGCGAAGGCCATCAAGCGCTTGAAGGTGGTCGACGCCTTCCTGAAGTCCGACAACAAGCCTTCCGACATGATCTTGGACGTTGTTCCGGTTATCCCGCCGGATCTGCGCCCGATGGTTCAGCTCGATGGCGGCCGCTTTGCGACGTCCGACCTGAACGATCTGTATCGCCGCGTTATCAACCGCAACAACCGCCTGAAGCGCCTGCTCGACTTGGGCGCTCCGGAAATCATCGTCAACAACGAGAAGCGCATGCTGCAGGAAGCCGTCGACTCGCTCTTCGACAACGGCCGTCGCGGCCGCGCGGTAACGGGCCCCGGCAATCGTCCGCTGAAGTCGCTCGCTGACATGCTCAAGGGCAAGCAGGGCCGTTTCCGTCAGAATCTGCTCGGCAAGCGCGTCGACTATTCCGGCCGTTCCGTAATCGTTGTCGGCCCGGAATTGCAGATGCATCAGTGCGGTCTGCCTTCGCAGATGGCGCTCGAGCTGTTCAAGCCCTTCGTAATGAAGCGCTTGGTCGAGCTGGAATACGTTGGCAACATCAAGGCCGCTAAGCGTGCGGTCGACCGTGGCGCCAATTACGTGTGGGACGTGCTCGAGGAAGTTATCACCGAGCATCCGGTGCTGCTCAACCGCGCACCTACCCTGCACCGTTTGGGTATTCAGGCATTCGAGCCCGTGCTTGTTGAGGGCAAGGCCATCAAGCTGCACCCGCTCGTATGCACCGCATTCAACGCCGACTTCGACGGCGACCAGATGGCCGTGCATGTGCCGCTGTCTTCCGCTGCTCAGGCGGAAGCCCGCATCCTCATGCTTTCGACCAACAACATCAAGTCGCCGGCACATGGCCGCCCGCTGACCGTGCCCACGCAGGACATGATCATCGGTATGTATTACCTGACTGCTGCCCGCGACGGCTTCCCCGGCGAGGGTAGGGCGTTCATCGACTTCGAGGACGCTCTGAATGCCTACGACGCGCGTGCAGATGTTGACCTGCAGGCGAAGATCTGGGTGCGCCTCACCAAGGACACGCAGGTTGCGACCGCATTCAACACGTTCGAGGAATACAAGGCCGGCCAGCGCCTGGAAACGACGATCGGCCGCATCACGTTCAACAACGTGCTGCCGGATGATTATCCGTTCCTCAACTATCAGATGAACAAGTCCGAGGTTGGCCGCTTGGTCGACGACGTGTGCAACCGTTACACCGGATCGCAGATTCCGCCGATTCTGGACGGCTTGAAGGCCACGGGTTATCACTATGCGACCCGCGCCGGCGTTACGGTTTCCGTTTTCGACGCAACCGTGCCGCCTACCAAGGAAGCGATTCTTGCCGAAGCCGACGAGAAGGTTGCCCACATCGAAGATGCTTACGAGATGGGCGAGCTGAGCCGCGCAGAACGCAAGAAGCAGATCATCGACATTTGGACGAATGCCAACGAGCAGGTCGGTCAAGCGATGGCTGACAACTTCGATCTGTTCAACCCGATCTACATGATGGCCGACTCCGGCGCTCGTGGTAACATCAAGCAGATTCGTCAGCTCGCCGGCATGCGCGGCCTGATGGCCGACCCGAAGGGCGAAACGATCGAGTTGCCTATTAAGGCAAACTTCCGCGAGGGCCTGACCGTTCTGGAATACTTCGTATCCACGCACGGCGCTCGCAAGGGCCTCGCCGACACCGCTCTGCGTACGGCCGACTCCGGTTATCTGACCCGTCGTCTGGTCGACGTTGCGCAGGACGTTATCATCCGCGAAATCGACTGCGGCACCACCGAGGGCGTTCCGTATCCGCTGCTCAACGAAAAGGGCGAAGTGGACGAGAACCTCGTTGGCCGCTGCCTGCTCGAGCCCGTGGTCGATGCCAACGGCGAGATTCTGCTCGACGCCAACGAGTACATCTCCTCGATGGCTCAGCTGCGCGACTTCGAGCGTGCGGGCATCGAAGAAGTGATTATCCGCACGATCATGACCTGCCATGCGCACGAAGGCGTGTGCCAGAAGTGCTATGGCTGGGACTTGGCCACCGCGCGCCCGGTCAATATCGGCACGGCTGTGGGCATCATCGCCGCTCAGTCGATCGGCGAGCCTGGCACGCAGCTGACGATGCGCACGTTCCACCAGGGCGGCATCGCCGGCGACGACATCACGCAGGGTCTTCCCCGTGTACAGGAGCTTTTCGAGGCACGCAAGCCCAAGGGCTTGGCGCTGCTCGCGGAAATCGCCGGTACGCTGCAGATTACCCACGACAAGAACACCACCACCTTCGTCATTTCCGATGAGGAAGGCAACGTCAAGGAATACGAGATGTCTTCTCGCGTTCAAACGCTTCCCGGCGTGGTGGATGGTTGCCAGGTTACGGTTGGCCAGCAGCTCACGCGCGGTTCTATCGACCCGAAGGAACTGCTCCGCCTGACCGATCCGAACACCACGCTGCGCTATATCGTGGGCCAGGTTCAGAACGTGTACGTGTCGCAAGGCGTAGACATCAACGACAAGCACATCGAGGTTATCGCGCGCCAGATGCTGCGCAAGGTGACCGTGCTCGATCCCGGCGATTCCGATTACTTGGCGGGCAGCCAGGTCAATCGCTACGAGTTCAGGGATGAACAGGACCGCATTATCGCTGAAGGCGGCGTTGCCCCTCAGGGCCAGCCGATTCTTCTGGGCATCACGAAGGCATCGCTTGCAACTGATTCTTGGTTGTCCGCGGCGTCCTTCCAGGAAACCACCCGCGTTCTTACCGACGCTGCCATCGAGGGCAAGGTGGACAACCTGTGCGGCTTGAAGGAAAACGTTATCATCGGCAAGCCGATCCCCGCTGGCACGGGCGTGAAGCGTTATCGCAACGTGAGCCTTACCTACAAGGGCGTGCCCATTTCCAACGCGGAAACCGACACGCTTCCGGATTATGCTCCCGAAGCGTTGCGCGACATCGAGGAATTGCTGCCTCAGCCGCAGGATTGGTCGCTGGATGGCGAAGGCTACCTGAATATGGGCGGCGGCTATGGCGGCTACTACAGCAGCTTGGGCCTGGGCCATCGCGGCCCGCAGCTCACCGACGAGGAAGCGCGCCTGTACATTTACGACGACCTGGGCGTTTCGCAGCGCTGGGCCAATAAGTTCTCCGAGGCCGGCATCGAAACGGTTGCCGACTTGGTTGGCAGGACGGAAGACGACCTGCTGCGCATCGAGGGCATCGGCGCTAAGGCCATCGAGGAGTTGAAGGCCGGCTTGGCCGAACGCGACCTGTCGAAGGTTATCGAAGATGACCTCGTGGCTTCGTCCGATGACATGAGCCAGCTGCTCGACATGGTGTTCTCGCCTGACGACAACATCCTCATCGGTGGCGACGAGCCGCCCACCTTCAACACCGAGGGCGAGGATATGCTGGGCGAGGCCCTTCCGCCGCGCTCGTATCAGCGCAACCTCGAAGAGCTTGATGCTTTGCTGGGCTCGATGGATTCCTACGGCTTCAACTTCACGAGCCGTGCGGATGAAGAGGCTGACGAAAACGAGGCAAACGAAGGCCTTACCGACGAAGACGATGAATAATCGCTAGTTTCATAGGCTGAAGATGCGGGCTCCGATTTTGGGGCCCGCATTTTTTGCGTGGCGGCGAGTAAAAGGGACGTTCTAAATTACTCATTGACAGTTCTAAACGAGTAATTTGGAACGTCCCTTTTACTCATGCGACCCTGCTATCTTCGGTATAATCGAAGCATCATGATCAAGCTTGTGATTCGAGGGGGAATCATGCCCAGGTTGTTTGGAACCGATGGCGTTCGCGGCGTCGCGAATGTCGAGCTTACGAATCAGATTGCATACCGGCTCGGTCAAGCGGCTGTGCGCTTCATGGGCCCGAATATCATCATCGGCAAGGATACGCGCGTGTCGGGCGACATGCTCGAGGCCGCCGCGGCAGCGGGCATTATGAGCGCGGGCGGAACGGCTCTGCTCGCGGGCATCATTCCCACGCCGGGCATCGCGCTGCTGGTCAACAAGCTGCACACCGATGGCGGCATGGTGATTTCCGCATCGCATAATCCGCCGGAATACAACGGCATCAAGCTGTTCGACGCGCACGGGTTCAAGCTTCCCGATGCGGTGGAGGATGAAATCGAGGCGTTCATCGTAGGCGGCGGGCTTGAAGGAGCGGAAAGCGATCCTGTTCCCGGCGATGCTGTGGGCGTGGCGCTTCCGGTGGAAGAGGCACGCGATATCTATATCAACCACGTGGTGGAAAGCGTGAAGGCGCAGGGTATCGATTTTTCCGGGCTGCATATTGCGCTCGATGCCGGTCACGGGGCAAGCGCGCTCACCAGCGCCGAAGCGTTTGAGCGCCTCGGCGCGCAGGTGACGGTGATAAACGACGACTTCAGCGGCACGGATATCAATGTGAAATGCGGTTCCACCTGCTTGGAGCCGTTGACGCAGCTTATGCGCGAAAGCGGGGCCGATGTGGGCGTGGCCCACGATGGCGATGCCGACCGCGTGATGCTGATGGCGCCCGATGGCACCGTTATCGACGGCGACTACGTGGAAGCCGTTTGCGCGCTCGACATGCGCGATCGCGGCGTGCTGGCAAACGATACCGTCGTGTCCACCGTTATGTGCAACCTTGGCTTGGTGAAGGCCATGGAGGCACACGGCATCACCGTGGTGCAGACCAAGGTGGGTGACCGGTACGTGCTCGAGGAAATGCGCGCGAACGGTTACAGCATCGGTGGCGAGCAGTCCGGCCACATGATTCTGCTTGATTACAATTCCACGGGTGACGGCTTGATGACGGCCTGCCAGTTCCTTGCCGCGGTGAAGCGCACAGGCAAGGCGCTCAGCGATGCAATAGCGCTTATGCAGAAGTATCCGCAGGTGCTCATCAACGTCGGCGGGGTAGACAAGCATGCGATGGCCGGTTGCGCCGCACTCGACGAGGTGGTCGCCGATGTCGAGGCCGAGCTTGCCGGCACAGGCCGCGTGCTTCTGCGCCCCTCGGGCACCGAGCCGTTGGTGCGTGTGATGGTGGAAGCGCTCGATGCGGATGCCGCCGAACGCTGTGCGCAGCGCATCGCCGATGTGGTGAAAGCCGAGCTCGCGTTGTAGCGAGACAAATGAGACACATACCTCCGAGGTATGGGGGGTGAGGACAAAAAGTTGGACCAAGTAGGTCCGGATTGGAGTTCGCATGTCC
>R14__coassemble_519_pt1 | contig 26057 bp, 19 predicted proteins | sample R14__metabat2_low_PE_025 | metagenome-assembled genome bin R14
CGCGGGGGGGGGGGGCCCGGCGCTATCAACCCGGGGTGTTGTTGGGCGGCGTTCCGGCCGAACGCGCCCGGGCGCCGCTCACGCGAACCCCGCGAGTCCTCCAATTCAACAAATCCGCCCGCTTGCATGGCGAGCCCAAAAACGCCGGCCCTCCAAGGGGTTCGTCGCGTCGCGGGCCCCGGCCGCCCAACCGGCTACCTCTCGCGCAAACCCCACCAGTACAGAAGCACGCACAGCACGAACGTCGCCAGCGTGATAACGGCCAGACCGAACACCAAATTCGGCCAATCGAGCGTAGCGATCACCGTGGCAAGCGCGGTAATGAACGTGTACGCGAAATTCGCAAGCGCCGATGCCGATCCCACGCGGTCGTGCGGCTGATCAAGCAAAACCACGAATGCAAGCGGGCGAATGATCCCTTCGGCAAGCGCGTACACGGCAAATCCCAAAGCAAACACCACGGGCGACAGGACGCCGGCGAACAGCAAAACCACGCCCGAGGCGCCAATCAGCACAAAACTCAGCCGCAAGATCCGCTTGTTGGGCATACGCCCCGACGCGGCCATATACACGAACGGCGCCACGCAATCCACCAGGCACGCAAGCGCGTAAATCAAGCTGTATCCCAAGTAATCGAGCGCGAAAAAGTCGATGGCTATGTACGATGCCACCGCAATGAACGCGAAGAACGGCACGCCGCCGAGCGCCAGAATAAGCGTGAGCGATAAAAACGACCGCGTGCTCACTAACTCGCGGCAGTTGCCGAAAATCGTGCGCAGCTCCGCCCCGAGCGACGTGCTCTCCGCACGCTTAACCTCGTGCGTTTCGCGAATAAGCAGCGAAAGCGCCACGCACGCAAGCGCAAGCACGAACAGCAAGGCGAAAATGCCGCGCCAATCGGAAAACGTCAGTATGAGCGACCCCAAGAACGGCGCCGCAACCGGCCCCACGATAACCAAGGCCTGCAAAAACGTGATAGCCGTCTTCACCGAATCGTCGGCAAACGCATCCTCTACAATGGCGGCGGCAAGCGTTTGAACCGCTCCTACGCCCACGCCTTGCAGCACACGAAACACAACGAGCACCTCGATGCTTGGCGAAAGCGTGCATCCAAGCGACGCGACCGCGAACACTATCGTGCTCAAAACCAACACTGGTCGGCGCCCGAAGCAGTCGCTCAAAGGCCCGGCGAAAAACGTTGAGAAGGCCGACACGAAAAAGAACGCGAACATGGTCAAATTCAGATAGCTTATGCTCACGTCGAAGGTCTGCTGCATGCTCGGCAGAGCGGGCGCGTACATGTCGATAGCCAAAATGCTGAACAGCTCGATCAAAAGCACGCACACGAAGAAGGCCTTAGACCCCATCCGCTGTTCGCTTTTCAACTCGAACGCCATGCACACACCCTCCCTTTCAAGGCATCCAGTCTATACCACAAACATCATGCCGCTCAAAACCCTGCAGAAAAAGGCGAGGCCGCATCAACGCGACCTCGCCCACGCACGCCAACCAACTTATCGGCAAGAACAGCACATCTTCGTTTCGCCCTTGCCATTCAGACGATTGCCAAGCTTATCGAATTCCCAGCGCTCGAACACGATCAGGCGCGGCCCCACCAAAATGTCATACGTGCCCTCGAATTTCAAATCCAAGCACGTGAAGCGCCCGCTCACCGACGTGAAGTAATCGAGGCCTTCCTCGTTGATCTCGCCGTCGGCAAACACGTAGATGTCGCCCTTGCGATTGCGCCCGGTCATGGGGATGAAGAACTGGATATCCTCGCTTTCAACCGCGATGCCGCGCAGCTGCAAGCGAATGCCCAAACGCATATCTTCGGCCTTAAAGCGCAGCGGCCACTTTTCACCCTTCATCTTGGCGTAATAGCCCCAGGCATTCTCGAAGCGGCACTCGTCGTCAGCGTACATGCGCTCATAGAAGTCGTCGATGTCGAAAGCCGCTTTCAGGTGCCCCTGCAAAGCATCCTTCACCTGGCCGCCCACGCACGCCAGCGAAAACAGCTTCACATAGTCGGCCTTCTTGCCTTCGGGCTTTTCAGCCGTCTGGCTCTTCAATGCTTGATAATCCATGGAAATCCCCCTTGTCCATTTGCCCTTTTAGTAACGCGGTTTGTAAATGCGCGCAGTAACTCTCAAAAACGTCACGGCCTCATCCGATTCAACCGTGGGAACCTTGTAATCATCTTTAAACCCGGTATCGGCGTCGACCACGCAGATGTTGTAGAACTCAGGTGCGTCAAAGCCCGCGGCAACCACGTAATCGCGCAGGTCATCTGCCGAATAAGCCGCTTGAATGGCATTGCCGATCACACGCGCCTGCGCAACCACTTCCGGGTCGCGCGCCTCCTGGCACACCGCGCCATCGTAGATGAGCGTGCCGCCCGGGCGCAGCACCCGAAACATCTCGGCAAACGCGAGCTTCGGGTCATACGCCAGCGTGATCGAGCTATTGCAGAACACCATGTCGAAATATTCCTCGGGAACACCGCAATCGACGAGCCGCTCGGGATACGCCACCTTATACGCCATGTTGTTCTTCAGCAACCCGTTTTTACGCCAGGCGCCGTCCATGTATTCCAGAGAGATGGCGATGAACTCCGGATTAGGATCGACGCCCAGCGCATAACCATGCCCACCGACTTGGTCAGAGAGCTTGATAACTCCCTTCCCGCGTCGACAGTCAACATCTAAAACGCGCTTACCGCGCATGTCGCCGAGCAGTTCCATACGGCACTGCGTGGCGAAATTGTATTCGCGCGGTTGCGCATAGTAAGCGGCAAGCTCTTCAACGCTCGGCCTGTTGTCAGCAGAAGCACCCATAACCCGACCGCTTTACACGTACGACACCGTGGAATTGTTCACGAGCCAACCGAGTGCGGCCTCGCGGCGCGCGAACACCACGGCCTGATCGCCCAAGCCCTGGCTTTCGAGCTGCTTGCGAATCTTCAAGCGCTGCTCGAGATCGGAGCCGGGCATCTGCGCAGTGATCTGATCGTCGGTGAGCTCCAGGCCCAGATGATCCGCCAAAGCATCAACGGCGCACGTGATGCGCAGCGCATCGTCGGGCATGCCGGGCAGTGCGTCGGCCTTATCAGGTTCTTCAACCAGGCGCTTGGCGATCTCGTTAAGCACCAAGTCGGGGAATTTCGGATCGTCCTTCTTCATATTCGGAAGATTGAACTGCGCAGCCACGCCCGTGCGGAATTCTTCCACGGTCTTCGCGGGGCCGAATTCCTTTTCCACCAGTTCATCGGTAAGCTCGGGATGCACGCAATACAGAAGCTTGCTCACGGTGACTTTCATGGTAAGAAGCGACATGCCGTCCATCTTGCCGAGCGGCAGCTTCACCATAGCCTTCACGTCGCGCGTTTCGCCCACGCGCATGCCGATGATGGAATCGTCGAACGCCTTCGGCATTTCGCCCGCGCCCAAGTGGTACAGCGAATTGGTGAGCACGAAATGGCTCGCCGGATTGCCGTCGATGCGCGCATCTTCGGTGGTCACCACAATATAGTCGCCCGTTGCGCACGGACGATCCTCGGCCACCTCATGATAGGTCGCCAAAGGCTCCATCAATTTTTCGATTTGCTGCTCCACCAACTCCGGCGGAACGGGCGGCTTCGCCAGTTCCAACGTTACCGGCTCGTAGGAGCTGAGTGTATATTTCGCCATCTTTTACCCTCGCTTCACTCGTTTGCTATTCTGTTTTCATATCCTCCAGCCGCGCCCCTCCCCCAGAAGGGCGCAACCGAATTCCCGTTCAACCCCGACTACAAGTCCAGGTCTTCAACGCGCCTGCGCAATTCACGCTGGCGATCGGACAAAATCATGTTCTCGTTATGCTGGTAATAAGCCTGGCTCCCATATTGAGCGATATAGCGGGCCGACTCCGTGCGCGACGTAAGCTCCGTCACAAACACCAGCATCTCCTGCTTGTCGCCGAACGCCTGCTCGACAAACGAGAACGCATGCTCCAACCGCGCTTCGATATCCTGCACGCTCGGTGCAAGATCGGCCACGCTTTGGCCATAACGCGCCTCGACTGCGGTAAACGAATCGGCTGCGCACACGCGCTCGCACGCAGCCAGTTCGTTCAAGAGGGCCTCGGCAAGGGAACGTTTAGCTTTGGTGATGGTTCCAGCAGCAACCTGCATCTCAAGCTGCGATTGCTTTGCAACCACATGTGCCGCCAAGGCTTCGGCGCCATCGCCGCCATCGGCGACTTCGGCTTTAACCTCGCGCAGCGCATCGCGCACCCCCACAAGCATTTTGGTTTGGTCGTTTACGGCCTTCATCGACCCGCACAGCGAATCCAACATCAGGCCGAGAATGGAAAGACGCTCATCGAATTCCGCCTTCTCGGCTCGTTCGACGACCTCCGCCACATCTTCCGTCCCTACCAAAATCTGTTCTATACGATAGTCTTCACGATACTTATTGAACAAGTCGTAATAAGCGGCGAATTCTCGGGCGATTTTCTCATTTTGTACGTACTGGATAATCAAATCATAGTCCACTGGTTTACCCAGCTTCTCAAAAACGCCCATGATGTCGGACAAATCGTCCCATCCGCGCGCCGTCACGAACGACTTGCCCTCAAGCGTCGCTTCCACGGAATAAAAGCGGTTGCTCTTGATGCTCAAGAACGTGAGAACGGCCGGATGCACGCCCTTGTCGGTCGCATAGCCCTTCCACGCATCGAAGCTCGGCTCCACCGCGATCCTCTTCAAACGGTCGAGCGTCACGATGTCGAACTCGTGCACGCTCTTGTTGTACTCAGGCGGATTGCCCGCCGTAACCACGATCCAACCTTGGGGAATCTGATGTCGCCCGAACGTCTTGAACTGCAAAAACTGCAGCATCGAAGGATACAGCGTCTCGGAAACGCAGTTGATTTCATCGAGGAACAGAATGCCGCGCTCCACCTTGTTCTTGCGCATGTAATCGTACACGCTCGCAACGATTTCGCTCATGGTGTACTCGCTGGCTTCGTATTCATAATCGCCGTAGCTTTCCTTCACGATATAGGGAAGGCCCAGTGCGCTCTGGCGCGTATGGTGCGTCATGGAATAGCTCACGAGACCCATTTCGAGCTCGGCGGCGATTTGGGCCATGATGGCCGTCTTGCCGATGCCGGGCGCGCCCACCAAGAAAATCGGGCGCTGCTGAGCGGTGTCAAGCAGGGGGCGCCCCGCCTCATCCGTTGCCAAGTATGCCTCGATGGTGTCTTTAACCTGCTGCTTCGCCTTTGTGATATCCATTGTTCCCCCTTGCGTTAATCCTGGTTATAAGTGATAAGAGATTGTCGTTTCGCCACTTTCTTGCGCTTCACGTGCGCCGCTTGGGCTTCGGAAACCTGAAGCTCCCGTTCGTCCAATATCAGTTTCAGCGCCCACGGCGGAACCTCGGGGTCGCTGTAGCCGTCGTCTAAGAACACGAACACGGTGTCGTAATCGGGCTGCTTGCGCGGAAACATTCCCAAGCCGTCGGTGAAATACACCAGCCCGCGCAAATCGGTGAACTCGCCCTTCTCGATCAGCAGGTTCACGTAATCGAACACCGGCCTGAAATCCGTTCCGCCAAAGCCGCGCAGCTCCATGTCCTGCAAGTACAGATCGAGCGCATCAAGCGATTCGATCTTCTTGTCGCTTTGAATGCGCGCATCGCACTGGATGATGTGGATGTTCACGCGGCTGTGGAAGCTCTCCGTTTGCGACAGGATGTTGTACGTCTTGCGGATGAAGCCCTGTACCATGTCGCCCGAACACGATTCAGACGTGTCGATGGCGATGACGAAATCGTGGATGCCGCGGCTGTCCTTGTATTCGAGCGGCTCGATGAGCGGCATGTTCCCATAGCGGTCCATGCCGAAGGTGTAATAGATGTAATCGAACTCGTCGTCGTTTACCATCATGCGCTCGCGCAGCACGGCAAAGCGCTTCAAGAAGGCCTCGTAGTTCTGCTTCTCGCGGTTAACGGCCCGCAGCTGGGCAACCAGATTGCCCGCCTCGTCGCCGCGCTGGGCGATGGTGGCCTCTATTTCGATCTGCATCTGCTCGGCAAGCTCTTCCCACGCAGCGGCAAGCTCTTCCTCGGTTAAGCCGGCACCCGTCTCGGGGTCGTCGGGATTATCCTCCCACTCGGGATTATCGACCATGTCATCGGCGTCATCCTGCGCACGATTGCCCTCGCCATCGCCCGACTGATTGGTTTCGCTGTTAAGCATGGAATTCATCATGTCCTGCATCTGCTCGGGCGTCATGCCCTCGGTGATGGGAAGCTCGCCGCCTTCGCGCTCCTCGGTTTGCTGGCGCGCAACCGACGTGCTGCCGCGGCCCGATTCCGCGTATTCGTCGCTGTACCACAGGCCATGCGAATCGTGCCGGAACATCGGTGCGAGCGAGCGCAGGTCGGCGCGGTTGCCTTCGTTGGAGAAGAAATGGTACAGACGCTCGGCCGTGATTACGCCGCCCACCTGGCCGCGGATGATCTTAAGTGCCCGCAATGCGCGCTTGTCGTAATTGCTGGGGAACGTGTCGCCCACCAAATCGATCAGCATCGATTCGATAGCGATGTCGCAAGCGACATCCCAAGGCTCGCGCATGACCGAATACAGCATGAACGGGTGGCGGAATATGCAATGGAACAGGCAGTGGATAACATCGCGCACCACTTCGTTCGGGGAAAGCTTGAATCGCGCAACCACGAATTCGGGGTCGTAATACAGCTTGATGCCGTCCGAGCACAATCCGTAAATGTCGAAGCTGGGAACAAGCGGCATGCGCCACAGCGCGCGGTCGAGAAACCGGAAGCGCACCGCAAGAGCCGTGCGAGCTTCTTCCAGAATATCGTTCGCCAACGGCTTGCACTTTTCATAGCGCTCGCGTTTGCGGGCCATGCGCTCTTCGGTGATTATGTTGGTTTTCTCGTCAACGCCCCACGAATGGCCGATGCCCATCTTCTGGCGCAAAGCGTCCTGATCCCGGACGCCGTCGCGCGCATCCGCATCAAGGCCCAATTCGCGGCGCGCTTCTTTCTGCTTCAGCAGAACATCATGTTCATCAACAGGCGTTAAGTCTTTCATGCACGCCTCCTACAAGCTAAAGTCGATGCCGCCGACAGAAGACCCTAAACGGCGCCGCAGTTCAAGCAGGCAGCCGGTCTTTTGCGCAGCACCCTTGCCCAGTGAATCGGCAAGCTCGGCCTCAACGTCTTCTTCACGCAAATAACCCCACGCGTTCAGCTGCAAAAGGGCATCCAGATCGCCCTTGCCGGCGAAGTATCCGCATATCTCGCGCGACTTGCGCGTAAACGTGCCCTCGTACATCTCGCGGCAGCGGTTGCACAAGCGCACCGGGTTTTTCATGCGCGCATATGCGGCGGGCGCAAATTCCGCCATATCAGTCGAGCACGCAACCCACGTATCGTAGTAATCGAAATTGAAGCGCGTCTGCTTGTCGTTCGTTTCGAAGAGCGGCATGATCGATCGATAACGCGACGTGTATTCCGGCATGATCAGACGCACTTCGCGCGCGCCTTCCACTTCCTCGGGAAATTGCAAGCTCAAAACGCCGATGGCGCGCTTGGTCGAAAGCGCGGCCGCGCAAATGCTTTTCAGATGGTCGTGGATGTACAGCTCTTCCAGATTGATCGACCCGCAAAAAGCCAGGTTGTCGATCTGCGTGACGGCATCGGGTATGCGCACGACGTTTTCCGGGCCCAAGTACAAAAGCACCGAGTCGCCGCCGTCGGCGCCCCCACCCCGTTTGCAGAACAGGCCGTTTTGAATGTAGAAGCTCTCGTTTGCGGGATCAAGGTCGATGCGCTCGAGCGGATTTGCCGCTGTCATGGGGTTTTCGCCCTGCACCAAGAGCGCGTTTTCTCCAATTTCGGTAACCGATGCGGCAATGTAGAGATCCTTAAGCGCGGTGTCGGCGAACGCGTGCGCGCCGATGCTACGAAGCGTATGGGGAAGCTCGGCCATCGATAGATGCTTTGCGCCCCTAAACGCGTCATCCCCGATTACCTCAACGCCTTCGGGAATCGAGATGAAGCAAAGCGTGCGATGCCACTTGCAGGCACCTTCGGCGATAACGCGCGTGCCCTCTTCCACAATGTAGTTCTGCACAAGACCGGCAAGCTCTAAAAACACATCGCCGATATAGATGCCGCCGAATTTATCGATACGCAGGCCGCGGGCGCGCTCTTCGGCGCTCGAAGATCCGTATACTGTTATAGAACCCTGCGCAATCTTTTCTTGAGCGGGGGTTTTATCGAAGGGCCGGGCGCCAAGCTGTGCCAGAGGAGACGGAAACGCGATATGCTTGACGCCCGACGAAGAAAACGCCTCTCCATAAAGGATCTGGAGGGACTCAGGCAATACGACTTCTGATAAATTCGCGCAATAGAAGAACGCTTTCTCGCCAATCGATTCCAAACCCTGCGGGAAATCGATCGAGCTGATAGAGGTTTTCGCGAAAGCAAGCTTGCCGATGGTGCGCAGTGTTTGCGGCAAATCAACGTGCTGCAAGCTGCGCATCGAATCGAATGCTTTGTCGGCAATATGAATGCACCCTTCGGGCACCGTGTACGACTTGCATGGAACGATAAGGCGTGCAAGCGTTGTGCCATCGGCGGAAAACAAAGCCAGGCCATCGGTGGAGAAATACGGGTTGGCCGCATCCAAGCTGACGCTTTCCAGGTTGCGCACGCCGATTTCGCCCAAATCGAGCTGCTCCACCTGTGGTCCGAATTCAATCTGACCGATAGAGGCGCCCGACAGCAGCTTCGCTTCTGCCGACACCTTCGGCGAATTTATCTGAATCTTCTCAATGTGCTCGCATCTGGCAAAGCAGCCAGATCCCACCTGCTTTAAGCCGGCGGATAAGCGCACGTACTTTAAATCGGTGCACTTCTCAAACACCCGATGACCCAAACTCTCAACGGTATCGGGCAGGATAACCGCTTCGATTCCGCTTCGTTCAAAAAACAAGCTCGAATCCAAAGCGGTCACACGCTCGCCCTCGATACGCTCGGGGATTTCCACCACCCGATCGTTGCCGCTATAAGCAACGATGCGCACCGAATCAGCGGTTCTCACCGTGTACGTGAACGAACCGAATTGACATTCGACTCGCTCACGGGCGCGGTCTTCAACCAAACGCGCGCGCTCTTCATCTAACCGTTCGCGGTTCTGCAATATGCGCGCAGTCGCTTCATCGACTTGAATATCCTGGGCAAAGCCGATAGCAGGATCGTTGGCATAGGCCTGCGTAACAAGCTCAACATGGTTGAGGCGCAGAGAAGCACGCGGGGGTTCGCTCACCGCATCCGCCGGTCCCGAAAATCCCGAGCTGTTAAGAAGCCATTCCAACACACTACCACCTTCGCCGCTTGTTTGAAGCTCGCTCCGGCCGCGCGATAAACGTTTTTAAAACGCGGCCGGAGGCTCCGAGTAATCCGTTAGGATTATACTCAATCAAGAATTATTCGGCAGCTTCAGCAGGCACTTCCTTGGCCACATCTTCGGCGGAATAAACTTTCACGAACAGAAGAAGAATGGCCGCGATAACGCAGAAGCCGCAAATAAAGTACGACGTGATAGCCCAGCCAAACGCACCAGCGAGAGCGCCAACGATCGGAGGCCCGAGCAAAATGCCGGTATTGAAGCCGATATTCACAACGCCCAGAGCCACACCCGCGAGCTCGGGCTTCTTCACCGTCTGAGCAGCCATCGTCCACAACACGCAGGGGAAACTTGCATCAACGAACGGGTAGACGATCGTGAACGCAAGAATGAACGTCGGTGTCGGCATCGACATGCCGACGATCGAAACGACACCGTAGAGCACCAATGCAACGGAGCCGAACACCTTGCGGTTCCTGATCTTGCTCAGCACTGCGCCGATGATAACGGCGGCGATCACGCCGCCCAAGCTGAAGTAGCCAACCCACACGTTAGCCTCAGCTTCGGTCCAGCTGAAATTCTGAACCCAGGCAGTTGCGATCCAGTTGACGAAACCAAAGCAGGCGATGCAGAAGAACATCGTAACGAGCGCCATAATCCATGCGCCCGGGGTTTTCATGCCTTCAGCAAGCGAAACGTTTTCACCCTCGACGTCTGCGTAATTTTCCTCGGGACGCGGGGTCTTAATGCAGATGATGTAGAACACGAGCGCGATAACGCATGCCGCAGCGCCGAAGATCCACATACCCTGCCAGCCAAAACTCGTGGTAACAACGCCGGCAACGAAGAACATAACGGCCTGTGCGCCCATCTGATACGCCGACCAGATGGCCATCGGCAAGCCGCGCTTCGTCTCGGGAAACCACATGGAAATAAGCGAGGGACCGATAACGCCGATAAGGCCGACGCCCAAGCCCTCGATGACGCGGCTCAGCATAAGAACAGGGATAGCCGTGGTCATAAGACCGATCACGGAACCCGCGATCGCGCAGATAAGGGCGATGATGCCGCCCTTCTTGGCACCAAGCTTGTTCAGAACAATGGAAGCGGGAATTGCCATGGCAATACCGACCAGGTTGAACAGCGAGCTCAGCCAACCGGCCGTGCCCATGTCAATTTGGAATGCCTCCATCAGAGTGGTCATGCACGGGGCAACCTTGTTCTGAACCAATGCCAAGGCGATGCCCGCGAAAATAGTCACAATTGCGACAATCCATGCACGTTTTGTATTCATGTCTCGAACGCTCCGTTCGATTTATCGGCCCGAGGTCGTTTTCAACCTGGTCACCGAGCCGATCATGGATAGCTTACGCACGAGGCGCGCGTGATTGCTTTGCCCCGTACTCGTGAATCGGGCGCACAGCGCGATCGCCGTGCGCCCTCATCACGCTTTTGAAACTTTCACTCTTCGAGCAAGAAGAGTTTCCCGTTTCGATAGGAATTACTTCTCAAGCGTACCGTCAGCCTTGTACTGCTTCACAAAGATGAAGACGATAGCGCCGAGAGCGGCCATGATTGCCATCGGGATAGTGGCAACGTCCCAGCCGTAGTTCTCGATGAGGAAGCCAGCAACCGGGGGGCCAAGCAGCGTGCCGACGTTCAGGCCCACGTTGAGGATGCCGATAGCGGTAGCGGAATTCTCAGGGCTCTTAGCCGTAGTAGGAGCAAGCGTCCAGTACACCGTGGGGATGATGCCTTCCAGGAACGGATAGATGATCACGAACGGCAGGATGAACGCCGGGTTATCGATGCGGAAGCACAGGAACATCACGATGATGTACAGCGCGAAGCCGATAACGCCGACCCAATGACGCTTACCCGGTTTGATGCGGTTGAGCAGCCAGCCGATGAAGATAACCATCGGGATCTCGATAGCGTACAGAAGAGCAACCCAGTTGTTCGACGGACCCATATCGCCGTTGTAGAAGGTTTCTGCCCAGTACAGCGAGATGTAGGTTGCGAACGCGAAGCAGCAGAACGCGAAGATCAAACCAGCAAGCGTAACCAGCCACGTAGAGGGGCTCTTGAAGCCCTCGCCGAAGTGGAACTCGCCCTCGTCTTCGCCAGCGGCGTAGTTGGGCTCGTCTTCGGAACCGTCGGGGTCGCGTACTTTCCACATGTACAGAACAAGCACGATAACCGCGAAGATCGTGGTGAACCACCACACGCCCTGCCAACCGAAGTTGGTGGCAAGACCGGCGCTGATGAAGAACAACAGCGTCTGGGAGCACATCATCCAGGAACCCCACAAGCCCATGGGCAAGCCACGCTTTTCAACAGGGAACCATTCGGAGATTACAGCCGGGCCGACAACGGCGATCATGCCGACGCCTACGCCCTCGATAACGCGGGTGATCATCATCATGACCAGATTGCCCGACGTGAATGCGCCCAAGGCAGAGCCAACGGCCGCGCACGCCAAAGCGATGACGCCGATCTTCTTGGCGCCGAGTTTCTTCATAAGCACGGATGCCGGAATAGCGGTGACCATGCCCATGATGGTGAATACGGATGTAAGCCAACCGGCGTCGGTTTCGCCGATACCGAAGTCGGCCATAATGACGTCCATTACAGGCGGAACCTTGTTCTGAACGTTAGCCAGAGCAAATCCGCCGAAGAATGCAATGATGACAACGATCCAAGCAACCGTTGTCTTTTGCTTCTTAGTCATTTGTCCCTCCTTCAAATCTAGTTTTAACCAGGAGGCACTTAAACGCTCGAAACACAGCTCGCCCTATCGTGATAGGATTTCCTTGCTTGGAGCCCCCTAATGCACCAAGCACATGCGTTTCGAGCGTTTAAAATGCTCGAACACTAACTTCGAGCTTTGGCTCTATTTCGAGCCTTGGCTCAGGCGCCTGATCTTTTGCGGTCAGGCGCTTTTTTACAAAGAGACCCAGCCTCGAACTCGATCTCTTGCCGAGAGCGAAAGCTGGGTCTCTTCATAAAAGCATCTAGAAAAGGTTGAACGCTTTTTTTGAACTGACACAGTTAATCCCCTCTCGACTGCATTAACAACGCAGGAGAACTAGGGTGCCGGAACAGCCTAACTTCCCAAAACAGGTTCCTTGAACAGGTAACCGCATTTCTTGCAGTCGGGCCGCGAACCAAGAACGTATGCTCCGCATTCGGGGCAGATCTTGATTCGACCAGCGTTTAAACAATCCTTGCAGAGAGGTTTTTCGAACGGGGAACACAAAAAGCAAGCTTTCTTAACACGCGTGTTTTGATAGGTGCTTTTGTCGTGATCCGTGTGATCGATAGGCGTACCGCACTTTTTGCATACTTCCCATTCGTATGGGTTGTACCTGCCGCACACTTCGCACTTAACCGGCGCTTTGATGTCAGCTTTTTTGTGGCATCGATTGCACCAGGGGCTGCATGTTCGACAATTAGGCATTACGCTTTAAACCTTTCTTGCAAAAACCTCTTTAGGGCCTCGGAGCCGGGGGCCTAGGAGCACCCGCTCGCGGAGCCGGAGGCCTCGGTCCACCAGGTGCGGGAGGCTTCGGAGCGCCAGGACCGGCACCAGGACCAGCCGGACGACCGGGCATGCCGGGACCACCGGGCATACCGGGACCACCAGGGCCGGCCATAGGGCCACCCATAGGAGCGCCTGCGCCAGATGCCGCAGCTGCCTTGGATTCAGCCAAATCGGCACCGCACTTCTGGCAAACGTCGTTGTCAGGTTTATTGAAGCCACCGCAGGCGAGGCATTTAACTGCGGTAGCGGCATTTGCTGGTCTGTAGCACATGCTTCTTTCTCCTTCGTTGATGAAACGGGCGCCCTGTGGTCTGAACAGGGCGCCCGCCCTTGGTCAATTACTGCTCAGGTACGAAGATGTAGGAATGAGGAGTTTCCTTAGCCATCTCGGCCAGATCTTCAACCTTGCCGTACTTCATGCAAGCGGCCTGGCAATGATGCACGCAGGTCGGGAGCTTGCCCATAGCGGTGCGCTCAGCGCAGAGGTCGCACAGGCTCGTGAACACCGGAAGATTGGTGTATTCGAACTTGCCGTTCGGGAGTTTGCGAGGACCGTCGCTAAACACGATCACGCCGGGGTTCTCGTGGTCGTAGCCATGCTCAACCTTGCAAGCCATCGCGCAAGAATAGCAGGCGGTGCACCACGTAGCGTCGATAAAAATTCCGTACTTATCAGCCATGATTACTTAGCCTTTCCAGTCTTGACGACGAGGTCGGAAACCGACATGTCGTTTTCTTTGGTCACCGGATAGAGTTTGCAAATCTGATTTGCATACGGTGCGCCGTACAGCGTAGGACCGGTAACGCCCTGAACCGTGAGGTTGTTGATGTTGGAATCGAACACGCCGAACAGGTTGGGCTCTGCACCCTCGGTCTCGGGGAACCACCAGCCGTGCTCTGCACGTACGGTGTCGTCCTTGAGGGAGTTGTTGATGCGAACGCGCTGCTTGCACTTGCCGCGCATGTTCTCAATCCACAGCCAGTCGCCTGCGCAAACGCCAAGCTTGTCGGCGGTTGCCTGGGTGATGTCGACCAACGGATCGGGATGATTCGCGCGCAGACGCGGAACCTGACGCTCCTCGGAGTGGAAGTATTCCCACGTACGAGCACCAGTGGTCAGAACGTACGGATACTCTTCCATAAGCTCCGGAGTGGAAACCGGGGACTCAGGCGGCTCTTCGAAGTAGGGCAGCGGATCGAAGCCCCAAGCCTCGAACAGAGTGTTGTACAGCTCGCAACGGCCCGTGTTGGTGTTGAATCCGGGGTAACCGTCGTCGCGCAGCCAGCCGAGTTCGTACTTGCGATAAGCCCAGTCATCAGGCCAGTCGATAACCTTCTCGCGGAGTTCCTGGAAGGTCTCGTCGGTCTTATGCGGCCAACCAGCATGGAAGCGGTTGCCAGCCTGGATCCACCACGTCATCATTTCCTCGTCGGTCTCCCACGGGAAGCGCTCGGGGTGCAGGTACTTGCCAAGCTCGAGAATGATCTGCTCGTCGGACTTAGCCTCATAGTAGTCGGCAACCTTGACGATGGAGCGCAGCGGCCACCACCATACACGAGCGGAGTTACGCTCGGCGGACATGCCGCAAGGAAGAACGAGGTCGGCGCAAGCGATCGCAGTCGGGGTCATGAACACGTCAACGACAACGTTGTACCAAACGGACTTCATTGCGTTGTAAACGCGAGGAGCGTCGGCAGCCATGTTGGCGATCGGGTTCGTGGACTGGATGAACTGCATGCGGATCGGGTAAGGCTCGCCGGTCTCGATAGCGTTGAGAACCGTGTCGCCGTTTGCCGTCGGGTCGAAGCCGAGAGCATGGAGAGGAGAGGTTTCCACGCCGAGCATCTTGCCGAGCATTTCGTCGGAGAGGAACCACATGCCGCAGCCATAGGAGTCGGGAATGTCGTAAGCGCAACGGGGGATCATCATGCCGCCGGGGACGTCGATGTCGCCGCAGATAGCGCCGATGGAGAGCAGTGCCTGAGCGGTCGGGATGCCGCATACGGACTGGTCGACCTTGAGGCCCCACTGAACCGTGGAGGGCTTGCCGGAAGCGAAGGCGCGTGCAGCACCGCGGATGAGCTCGGGGTCAACGCCGGCGATTTCGCCTGCAACCTCGGGGGCGTACTCGCGAGCGCGCTCGGCCAACTCATCGAAGCCGTAGCACCAATACTCAACGAACTCATGATCGTAAAGATCTTCCTCGATGATGACGTTGATCATCGAGAGAATAACAGCAGCGTCGGTGCCGGGGCGAACCTGCAGCCAATACTCTGCCTTAGAAGCAAGCCACGTGCAGGAAGGATCAAGAACGATCAGCTTCGTGCCGCCTTGGCGCATAACGTCAACGATCCAGTGACCGAAGAAGCCGTCGCCGTTGGAGATAAGAGCGTTGTTGCCAACGTTGAGGATGTACTCGGGGTACACGTACTCGGGGTCAGCGTAGCGCTGCTCAAGGTGCTGAGACATGTCGGCTACGAAGAAGTCGCCCATGAAGCAGTGACCGATGGTGGTACGGGGCAGGTAGCAAGAGTCGCCGGAGAGGAAGCCCAGTACGAAGTTCGGAGAATCGAACGCTGCATAGGACAGGTACGGGGTCTGCCAGCAGATGTTACGGCCGGTGCCCTGCATGGAAACGATGGACTCGGGGCCATAGTCGCGCCAAATCTCACGTACGTGATCGGCGATGTCCTGATAAGCCTCTTCCCAAGTGATGCGCTCCCACTTGTTCTCGCCACGCTCGCCAACGCGCTTCAGCGGGTACTTCAGGCGATCGGGATGATAGAAGGTCTCAACGACGTTGAGGCAACGCATGCAAAGACGACCCTGGTTGTAAGGAGACAGGGGGTCGCCTTCTACTTTTTCTACTTTGCCGTCCTTGGTGTAGTAAAGAACGGAGCAACCATTGTGGCAGCCAGGAGCGGTCCACATATTCGTACGTGTGACCGTGTACTCACCTTCTTGCCACTGCCAGTCGGTTTTGTAGACGTCTTTGTTGACGCCTTCGAGTTCGTTTGTAAGCATACTCGATAACCTTTCATTCCTTTGATAAAATGAGAAATGTGTTGCGAGGCCTTACCCCTTTTCGGGTGGGGCCTCCTGTGGCTTTACAGCCAATCAGAGCTTAGACGCCCTGAGACGGATCCCAGCGACGCGGCTTGGTCCAGTCGCGACCAGCTGCATCCTGAGCCTTCTGACCCCAGGCTTCCTTGTTCTTCGTCGGATCGGTCATATGACCGTCCTTGCGAGCCTGCTGGAAGTCCTTGTTGTAGGTCTTATCACGCTCGTCCGCCATGATATTGCCTCCCTTCAACCTTTCCTCTTTTGCCGCGATCCTCATTCGCGGCAGCCTCCTCGTTCTTTATAAGAAACGAACGTCATCCAAGAACGCTCGGTTTCTTCCAGCGTGATTAGGGTTTTTAGATGTACGAACCTAAGGTGGGACCGTCATCCTCACCGGCGTTTCGTATGTCTTCTAAGGATTCGATCGCGTATGCCGCGATCAGTCCTCCCCCCTTGCGTCTTCCAATCGACGCGCTCACAGCTTTTTCAAGCTGGAATCATTGTAGAAAGAGGCGCCCTTCCGGGAAATGGACATTAAAACGAATCTTTCTTCTTCGAGGTGTTCTTTTGGCGTTACGCAACGTGTTCGAAATGCAAATTTGAATACAGTTGCATACCAATAAATTAGTACGCTTGGTCGCTTAAATAATTAAATCTTCCTATTTTTCAGAGTGAACATTTCGATTATTATTCGATTATCGAAGCTGGGGTTCATGGAGGATTCTTCACAAATCGAACTCCGGCCCTTCGATTGGGGGGGGGAATTCGCGTTTCCCTAAAACACTACATGAATAATGGGCATCGACTCTTGGGGAGAAGAGCTATGCAGGATTCGTTTTTCGAGCGCGATTGGCGCTCGGTTGATGAAGCCGTTTTAAGGATAGAATCGACTACCGACCTTGCGGCTTTACAGGAAGTGTCGTTGAAGTGCATCCGCGCACTCGTTCCGAGCACGCAAGTGGTGTTCTTCATTTCATATACCAACGATCGCAACCAATTGTGCGATCCAGTGGTCATGGGCGCCGAGGCGAAATTCATGCCGGAGTTTTTACGCGGAACATTCAACTGCGACGAAGATTCCGAGCTGTTCTTTTCAGGCAAGCACATCTTCAACCACATCACGGAAACCACCCGCGATTCCGACCAGATTCCCGAAGAATATCTCGTGGGCACCAAGGTGTACCAGGAAATGTATATCCCCCAGGGCATCCATTACGCAATGCGGTCCTCGCTCATATACAAGCGCCGCTTTGTGGGCACGATCGAGCTGTTCAACAGCAAGGAAAAGGGCGACTTCACCGATAAGCAGCTCAAAACATTCGCGATTTTAGCCCCGCATATCGCCAACCACCTCGGCTTGCTCATGCAGGTGAAGGAAGACGGGGAAAGCAGCCCCACGTTCAACGCGAGCGAGGTGCGCGACCGCTATGGCTTAACCGGGCGCGAAATCGAAATCGTGTCGCTTATCGCCGCGGGCAAAAGCGATGCGCAAATCGTCGACAAACTCTGCATTTCGGAATCGACGTTTAAGAAGCATTTATACAACGCCTACCACAAGATGGACATCAGCTCGCGCTCGCAGCTGTACAACACGTTGCTGCGCGGCTAGCGCTCGATCGCCCGGCCGAACCTCGCACATCAACGGGGCCGATGCTCGTTTAGAGCATCGGCCCCGTTTTCTTATAGCTTGCGTTGTTTGCGCTATTCGCCGTTACGCGCGCCCGAGGCTCTGCTCGTGGCGCTCGCGCGCCTCGGCGCTGTAGCGCTGCTGGTAGCGCACGTCGATGAGCTCGGCCACGATGGCAATGGCGAGCTCGGCGGGCGTTTTCGCGCCGAACTTCAAGCCGATGGGGCGCTTCACGCGATCCCAGCCTTCTTCGGTCGCACCGCCTTCGATAACCAAGTCGTGCACCGTGTTGTTCTTGCCTTTGCAGCCCATCATGCCCACATAATGCACGTTCTCGCGCAACGCCCAAATGCAACCCTGCGGGTCGAACATGTGCCCGCGCGTGAGCACGCACACGTAATCGCCCGGGTTCGCATGCATCTTGAACAGGTCGTCGAAATTGCCGCCTTCAAGCATGATGCGCTCGGCATCGGGGAACCGGTCCTCGTTCAGATAAGCCGGGTCGTAATCGAGCGCCAACACGCGGAATCCCACGTGCGCAGCAAGCGCGGAAAGTTCGCTCGAGGCGTCTGACGCGCCCAACAGCCACACGCACACCTGGTCGAACAGCGCAACGCTTGCCCAGGTGAGGCCTTCGAACTGCTCGTTATGCATCGACGGGCCGCGCGTAACGTCCTTCATCTGGAACTTGTCGCGCGGGGAATATTCGCGCGATGCGACGATTTCCTTGGCATCGTTGCAGAAGAACACGAGCGGCTCTCCATCGGCCGAGCCAACGTCGCCGTACTTCTTCGTCACTTCGTTGTCGGTATTGCTTTGCGCAGCATCCGCATCGAACACGATCTTGAAGCCGAGCCAAGCAAGATCACCCTCGTCGATGGCGCGGATGGCGCGCTCGAACGTGGGAATGTCCGCCTCAGTCAGGCTTTCGGCGATCGTTTGCAAATAATCCGCCGGGATGTTTTCCTTGCCGCGCAGCGCTTCCTCGGAAAACGCGGGAACGTCTTCCGCCGTCAGCGCGGGCACGCGACCCGCGGTCAAATCCGCGATGATTTCTGCAAGCTTGTCCTTATTCATCGATACGCACCTTTCCGTTTTCCAACACGGTCACTTTGCCTGCGGCGATAAGCCCGAGCACGGCCGGATACAATTCGTGCTCCGCCTCGTGAATGCGCGCCTCTAACGTGTCGAGCGTGTCCGTTTCCAACACCGGCACAGCGCGCTGGGCAATGATCGGGCCCTTGTCGTATTCCTCGTTCGCGAAATGCACGGTGATGCCCGTCACCTTCACGCCGGCGTTGAAGGCGTCGTCGATCGCATGCGCGCCCACAAACGACGGCAGAAGCGCCGGATGCAGGTTGATCACGCGGTTGGGATACGCCCGCAGCAGCACCGGCGTCACCATGCGCATGTACCCCGCCATGGCAACGTATTCGGCCCCGGCTTCCTGCAACGCGGCCACAATGCGCGCATCGGCCGCCTCGCGATCGACATATGCGTCGCGATTCAGCACCAGCGTGGGAATGCCCGCGGCCTCGGCACGCGTGATGCCGTACGCATCGGGGCGCGACGACACCACCAGCACCACGTCCACGGCAAGGCCCGCGGCGGCTTGGTCGATGATGGCCTGCAAGTTCGTGCCGCTTCCCGACACGAGCACGCCGATTTTGAGCTTTTCCGCCATATCGCTTCCTTTCAGAAAAAACGGCAAAGGGAAACGCGACGCCTCCCCTTGCCGTTACCCGCCAAGCAGCTGTTACGCGAACAGCTTATCCTGATCCTTGTAGCGCACCTCGCCCGCGCCGATAACCACGCGGCCCACGATGCGCGCGATTTCGCCTTCCGCATCGAGGATGCGCATCACATCGTCGACGCTTTCCGGGTCGACGATCAAAATCATGCCGAGGCCCATGTTGAACGTTTTCAGCGCCTCTTCCTCGTTCAGGTTGGCCTGATCGCACACGTAGCGCACAACGGGCGGAATGGTCCACGTGCCCACCTCGACGAGCGCATCGACGTTCTTGTTGAGCGCGCGGTTCAGATTCTCGGTGATGCCGCCGCCCGTGATATGGGCAAGCGCGTTGATGGCCTGCGGCTTCTGGCGCATAACCTCGCGCACGGCCTTCACGTAAATGCGCGTCGGCGCGAGAAGGGCGGAAAGCGTGGACTTGCCGCCGAGCGCCTCGACCGGCGCGGTGAGCTCTGCCGTGTTCTTGCCTTCCACGCACACCTTGCGGGCCAGAGAATAGCCGTTGGAATGCAGGCCGGACGACGCCAAGCCGATCAGCACATCGCCATCGCGCACGATAGCGGGGTCGAGCATCTTCGGACGGTCGACCACGCCCACGCAAAAGCCGGACAGGTCATAATCGTCAGGGTCCATGACGCCCGGGTGCTCGGCCATTTCACCGCCGATGAGCGCGCAGCCTGCTTGCTTGCAGCCTTCGCCGATACCGCTCACGATTTCCGCCACAGCATCCGCCTCGAGCTTGCCCACGGCAACGTAGTCCAAGAAGAACAGCGGCTCGGCACCCGTGGCCAGAATGTCGTTCGCGCACATGGCGACAAGATCGATGCCCACCGTATCGTGCTTGCCCGCAAGCTGGGCAACTTTGAGCTTCGTGCCCACGCCGTCGGTGCCGGACACCAGAATGGGATCTTCCATATCCTTAGCGGCGGCGATGCTGAACAGGCCGCCGAAGCCGCCGATATCGCCGATCACCTCCGGGCGATACGTGCTGTGAACCGTTTCCTTGATGGCGTCTACCGCGCGGGCGCCTTCCACAATGTCGACGCCTGCCTGGGCATAGGTTACAGAAGCGCCGGTTTCTGCAGCGCAAGAATCGTTTTCGGGCATAGCCGCTCCTTAAAACGAGGGTTTTCAGATACTTCTATTGTGCCACACGCGCGCACCTAACACGCGCGCAATTTCTCACACTACGACTGCTTTTCGGCGATAGCCTCGTTAGCGGTTGCCACGTCGTCGGCGTTGGCGAACGTGGAGCTTGCCGCCGTGCCCGTGGGCACTTGTTCTTCCGCATAGCAGAACAGGATGAAGCGCCCGCTCGAGAACAAATAGTTATCGCAGGTGGAAAACGCGAACGCCTGCCCGATGTCGGTTGCCGCGGGGCAATCGGACACCGTGGTCACGCTGCGATCGATCTTGTCCTGAATGTACGCTTGGAAATCCGCCGGCTTGGAGAAGTTGAGTTCCACGATCGCATCGCTTCCCGAGCAATGCACAAGCGAGAAACTGCGCAGCTTGTAATTCATGGTCGGCGTGAACAGATACACCGTGCGGCATTCGTCGAATCGGCTCTGATCGTTCATCTCGGAAATCGCGGAGAACATCGTGTTGTCGTTCAAATGGTGCCCGTACATGAAGTTCACGTCGTCGGAATAATCGCTCGAATTCTCGCAATCCAAGAACACGGTGCCGCGCCACACGAACGCGCCGTTCGTGCCCTCGAAGTCGTGCGAGAGGTAATAGCTGTTATCCGACCCCTTCACCACCGGGTAGTTGATGTTGGTGTTGGGAATGTACACCCACGCGACGATATCGCTGTTGATGGCGCGCAAAGCATCCCAATCGAGGTTGAGATCCGCCAGCGAATCCACCTTGGACGGATCGATTTGAGACACCTGTTCCAGCTTGTCGTACACCTGCTGGCCCGCCCAATAGTTATAGGCAAGAAAGCCGAGCGCGCCTAAGGCGCACACCAAAACGATGAGCGCGATAACGAACACGACGCGCCAAAAGCCGCCCTTTTTCTTTTTTTGCGACGTTTGCGCTACCGCTTGATCTGTTTGAATCTCATCCATACGTGAACCCGATCAACCCCGCACCTATTCCATGCCCAAGCGCTTCGCCAGGGCATCGTTGATGATGCGCAGCGCCTTGATGCGGGCATACTGCTTGTCGTCGCTTTCCAGGATGGCCCAGGGCGCGAACTCGGTCGAAGTGAGGCGGAACATGTCGTCCACCGCGGCCTTGTACTGCGGATACTTGTCGCGGTTGCGCCAGTCTTCATCGGTCATCTTCCACTGCTTGGCAGGGTTTGCAGCGCGGTCTTCGAAGCGGCGGAGCTGCTCTTCGGGCGACACATCCACCCAGAACTTCAACAGCAACGCACCCCAACGCGTCATCTCGTATTCGAATTCGTTGATCTCGTCGTAGGCGCGCGCCCATTCGGAATCGGACGCAAAGCCTTCCACGCGCTCCACCAGCACGCGCCCGTACCAGCTGCGATCGTAAAAGCCCACATGGCCGGCCTTCGGAAGACGCGTCCAATAGCGCCACAGGTGCGGATGAGCCAACTCCGGCTTGGTGGGAGCGGGCGACGGGAACACCGTGTAACCGCGCGCATCGATCGCCTGCGCCACGCGCTTGATGTTGCCGCCCTTGCCGGCGGCATCCCAACCTTCGTACATCACCATGAGCGAAACGCGCTGCTGGAACATCTCGTTCTCGAGTTTGAACAGGCGCTTCTGCTCCTTCTTGAGCGCGGTTTTGTAGTCTTCCTCCAACCGCGGCATCGGCACCGAATGATCGATCTTCGGATAGTTGCTCACGATTGCGAAGTCGGACGCCTCGGGAGCGTTCGCCGCCTGAGCGCGCGCCTCGCCTTCGGCCGCCATGCGCACCTGTTCGGCGTTATCCTCGTGCTTGTTTTCGGCGGGCATGGTTTCACCCACCGTTTGAGCTGCGGAATTGGCCAGCGCACTCGCCTTCGCGGCAAGGGCGGCCTCGTCGGGCTTCTTGTTGAGCGCGCCCTCGATGGCGTTCACCAGAGCATGCGCGATCTGCAGGTTAGCGGCGCGGGAATCCTCGCCGTTCACCAGCGTCCAGGGCGCGAATTCGAAGTTGCTCGTTTCCATGAGCGCGTCGTACAGCTTGTAAGCGCGCTCGTAATCCTTGGTTTGGTTGATCTTCGACTGCGTAACGCGCCACGACGTGTTCGGGTCGGAATACAGCTTGCGCAAGCGCTTCATGCGCGTTTTGTCGCGCACGTGCACGAAGAATTTGATCACGGTGTATCCGTCGTTCACCAGCATGCGCTCGAACGTACGCGCGTAATGGTAATAGCTGTTCAGAACATCGTCGTAAGCCTTGTCGATCATGCCTTCCGCCCCAGCAGAGGCGATGTCGGAAAGCCGATCGGTGAATTCCTCGAACCGCGAGGGCTTCAGCTTGCCGTACGTTGCGTATAAGGCCTGCTCAACGGCCTTGGTGTACCAGCCGCGATCGTAAAACGTGATGGTGCCGCGCTCGCCGAGCGATTCCCAGAACTCCTTCATAACCGGGTAATAGCCCGTCATGCCGTTGCTCAAACCCGGGAACTCGAAGAATTCGCGCATGTCGATGTCCTTGGTCACATGAACGCTCGTCGCGCGCGCATCGAGGTTGTACATCAAGTCGGAGATGCGGCTTCCCTTGCCGGCGCCGCCCCAACCCTCGAACAGAACAACAAGGCCGATGCCTTCCGCGCGGGCCTTCTGCTGCAGCAGTACCAGCTTTTCCATAAGCGGCTTGTATTCCTGCTTGTAAGCGGCCTTATCCATCGGCTCGGCGTTGAAATCGACGTGTTCGAGCATGGCGCATCCCTCCTTGAAACGGCTTTGTTCGATGATACCCCACCACGTACGGTATAAGGCAAACAAACTAGGGTGATGAAGTTGTCGTTTCCGCGGCTCAACGTATTATTATAGAAGGTGGCTTAATAGCACGAAAACGAAGAATCGAGGCGCATCGTATGGCAGAAGAACAGCAAGCGTCGATCAACTTGGCGGATGTCGAGGATCAAAGCGATATCGTGCCTGTTCACGCTCAAAAAGAAGACGGATACCAGTACGCGTTTATGCAGAACCGCGAGCTTTCCTGGCTCGCATTCGATGAGCGCGTGCTCGATCAAGGCGCCGATGAATCGGTTCCGCTGCTGCAGCGGCTGAACTTCATATCCATTTTCCGCAGCAACCTGCAAGAATTCTTCATGGTGCGCGTGGGCAGCCTCACCGATTTGAGCTACATCAAGCCGCCGGTGCACGATTACAAAACCGGCATGACACCCGCCCAGCAGATCAAGGCCATCCACGAGCGCTGCCACGAACTGTATCCCATCGAGGAAAACAACTACGAACGCGTGCGCGGCAATCTGGCCCGCGAAGGCGTGCGCCATCTGCGCCCTGAAGACTTGAACGACGAACAGCGCAAGTTTTTGGCAACGTATGTGAAGGCCAACGTCGAACCGTTCTTGTCGCCGCAGATCATCAATTCGCTGCACCCCTTCCCCCACCTGGAAAACGGGGCGCTGTACATTATCGTGCGTCTCGACGATGAGGCCGATGCCGACAAGAAGCACGACAAGAAGGCCAAGAAAACCAAGAAGGACAAAGACCAGGGAGCGGAGGGCGTTATCCTGGGCCTTATCCCGCTGCCGCGCCAATGCGCCCGCATCGTGAAGCTTCCCGGCAAGGGGTTCTCGTTCATTCTGCTCGAACACGTTATCGAGATGTACGCCGACACCGTGTTCTCGATGTACAACATCAAGCACACGAACGTCATCTGCGTCACGCGCAACGCCGACCTTGACGACACCCGTTCCAACGACGGCTCCGACGACGACTACCGCGAATTCATGAAGCGGTTCCTGCGCAAGCGCGCCCGTTTGGCTCCCGTGCGCCTGGAATGCGAGCGCGCGCTTTCCCCGGTTATGGAAAAGCTGCTGCTCAAGCGCTTGAAGCTGAAGCCCTATCAGATTTACGAAACCACAGTTCCGCTTGATCTGTCCTTCACGTGGGGGCTGGGAAGCCATCTTTCCGAGCCGAAGAAAGCCAAGCTCGACTTCAAGCCGTTCTCGCCCCAGTGGCCGGCGAGCTTCAACCGCGACGAGCGCATCATCGATCAGGTGAGCCAGTGCGATCACCTGCTGATGTATCCGTACGAGAGCATGGACCCGTTCGTGCAGCTGCTGCGCGAGGCGTCCACCGACCCGTCGGTCATATCGATCAAGATCACGCTGTACCGCCTGGCCAGCCGTTCGCATTTGGCGGAAGCCCTGATCGCCGCCGCCGAAAACGGCAAGGAAGTGACCGCGTTGTTCGAGCTGCGCGCCCGCTTCGACGAAGCCAACAACATCGAATGGTCGCAGCGCTTCGAGGAAGCCGGCTGCAAGGTGATCTACGGCTTCGAGCATTACAAGGTGCACTCGAAGATCTGCTGCATCACGCGTCAAACGAGCACGGGCATCCAGCACATCACCCAGCTCGGCACGGGCAACTACAACGAAAAGACGGCGCGCCTGTACACCGACTTGTCGTTCATCACCACGAATCGCGCCATCGGCCAGGATGCCGTGGAATTCTTCCGCAACATGGGGCTTGAGGCGATTTCCGACAGCTACCGCGTGATCCAGGTTGCCCCGCTGCAGATCAAGCAGATGATTCTGGCCAACATCGACAAGGAAATCGAGAAGGCGCAAGCGGGCCTTCCCTGCGGCTGCTTCTTCAAAACGAACAGCGTGACCGACAAAGACATCATCGAGAAAATCGAGGAAGCATCGTGCGCCGGCGTGCATATCACCCTGTTCGTGCGCGGCATTTGCTGCTTGGTGCCGGGCGTTGAAGGCCACACCGAAAACGTCCGCGTGGTTTCGATTGTCGGGCGCTTGCTCGAGCACAGCCGCATTTACTGCTTCGGCGAGAAGTCGAACTGCATCATGTACCTGTCGAGCGCCGACTTGATGACGCGCAACATGGACAAGCGCGTGGAAATCGCCTGGCCCGTGCTGAACACGGACCTGCGTCAACAGGTGATTTCCTACATCGATTCGTGCTTGGCGGACACGGCCAAGCTGCGCGAGCTTCGATCCGACGGCACGTACACGCCGCTCGGGGCATTCGTGGAGCTTGACGAGGACGGCAATCCGAAGGAGGCCGTTGATTCGCAGCAGTGCCAGATCGACGCCGCCTACAAGCGCTTGAAGGAAGCGACGCTTGATTGGGAAAACCGCAAGGCGAACACGCAGGCCGAAGTGGCCCCTGCGGCTGCGAAGGCAGCAGAGCCGGCACCTGTGACCGCTGACGAACCCGCACCTGCAGCTCCCGCGCCCGCGGCTGCTCCGGCAGTCGAGGCTAAGCCTGCCGCTGCCGCGGCCACCGCTGCGCCCGCAACGCCGGCTGCCAAGGCGGCAAACGCGTTCAAGATGCCCGCATCCGCCGCTCCCAAAAAGCAAGCGACCGCTCCGCGCAACGACTTGCGCACAGCGGCAAAGCCCGTCGTTTCGGGCAAAAAGCCGCCGTCGCTTATCGGGGCCATCCTGTCGACCGTGTTCCGCAAGCGCTAACAAAAATGAGACACATGGGGGTGCGGACGATTTCTTGGACCGGCCTAGGCGGCCAAT